>Ga0099823_1001609_pt1 | contig 19086 bp, 13 predicted proteins | sample CowpearedBW_FD_76831 | JGI IMG/M metagenome (GOLD analysis project Ga0099823, IMG submission 76831) | Root nodule microbial communities of legume samples collected from California, USA - Cow pea red BW | ecosystem: Host-associated > Plants > Roots > Nodule | place: USA: California | collected...
TATATAAAAGTAATTATACATAAGATAAAAAGTATTATAAAATATTTTCAAATATTTATCAATAATATATTATGATATAAAAATTTATTTCATATAAGAGTTTTTACATCTTTAAAATATTATAACATAATATCTCATTATATAATAATTGATTGTAATATATAATAAAATTAATAATAAATTATTACATCATACGATATTATTTATAATTATCTGAAAGAAATTTTATAATATTATATTTATATAAAAAATTATATAACTATATAGATTAAAAGTAAAAATAACTTATTTTGATGGTAAAATGCAGAAAGTAACATTTAAAAACATTAAAACATGAGTAACAATTTTATGTGAGCCGATTCAAGAATGTTTTTAGGCGTGAAAAATCACGTGATTTTAGTTCATTTCTATGTTTTGAATTTTTTTCTTCAAAATGTCAATGAATCCGCATCAAATTTGACACGGTTGACATGTTTTTAAAGTTTGAATGATACTTTAAAATAACTTTGTATATATAATTTAATCTGTATAGCATATAAGTTTTTTAATGGTTGAAGTATACATAATTATATTAATAATTAAATCAAAAACATTTTTCAAAACAAATGACGAAATATGGACAACGAGATTAATGCAACGGTCTTAAACAAGAAAAAAAAAAAATTAGAGGAATGTATGTATATATGTGTGGATTTTAGGGTCTAGAGGGTGGGAGGAAAATGAAGGTTTTATTTAGTTGGAAGGAAATAAGACAGGGGAGAGTGGAAATATCAGTGATGGAAATAAAGAAACAATATGTTAAATGCTACCTGTATTTTTTACTTTATATTTTTTTTAGTTATCGTTTTTTTTTTCTTAAACAAAACTTTTAATTTTTACTTCATATTTTACATACTTTTATTTTTCATCATTTATTTTCATTCTACCTATGAATTCAAGAAACAATGATAAAAAATTTAATTTGGTTTTTTTATATCTTTCATGAACATCTTTAAACGAGATGAAGAGTGATTATGGCCCTTATAAGTTTGAAATTACATTGAAAAATATTCAAATCGAAGTAATTTGCTTAGATTATTATAATTTAGAATTCCAACTGAAATTCAAAAATAGGAGCAGTTATTGGATTTAAAATTTCAAATATCTCATCATTTGTCAAATATTTATTAAAAATTATTCAAATTTTATATATTTTAGTTTGTATCCAAAAAATTTATTGTCTCGAAATTGAGTTTAAGATGATATTATTCTCTGTTCATTATCACATTAGATGTGTCGGACATTATCAAAATTATGACATTTACTACCCTACATTGTTTACATCAGGTTGTAGTCATATGTTAGATTAGTGATGTAAATGCATTTACACTAGTGGGTTATATAAGTTCGCTCATGATTTTTTGGTACAAAATCTCTTCTCGAAACAACATAAAATGAATTAAAAGTCTTATAAAAATGAGAAAAAAAAATATATACAAGAAGAAAAGAATAACAAATATGGGTTTATTTATGACTCGACTTCCTTAGTACAAAATCTCATCTTGATATATATTCATGAAAAAGAAAAATCCTTGAGAAAGTGGACACCAATGTGAAAGTGGCTCAAATGTAGTCTCACGATGAATATAAAAAAAATAGAAGAAGAATATTTAAGAAGAAAGTTTCCTCAAATTCATTACCATTTTGAGTTCAAATTGATGTTATTCATTTGAAATTATTTATATTTCAGTAATGATGAATTTCCTCCAAAGAAACCAACACATTTCATGGGGTCAGAATTTAGTTTTCTTTAAGAGGTTGTTAAACATAAGCTCTAGACCAATTAACCACCTTGATACCTCTGACTAAACCCGTCCACCAAAATGAATAATGTTCTTTTATATTTTTTTTTCTTACATGATAAAGCATGTTTAATTATTTTACGATTGTTTGTTCTCTAATTTATTTGCAGTTCTTTTTCTTTTGGTTCTTTAAATATGCTGTTTGTTATTATTATTGGAACACTGGACAAATGTTTATAGTCTCACTGTAATATTAATTTTCTGCAGTTATCTCTTTCAGCTTCCAACTTACTTGATCGGGACATTACCTCAAAGGTATATTTTCTTTTAGATAACGGTGCAAAATGGACTATAAAATTTGTCAATGTTTCATGCTTATTTATGTGTGACTTGGTTTTCTTTTTCTTTGTGAAATACTTTTCCATTTGCCTTAATCTATATCATTGCAGCTTGTTATGATATGCAAATTGATAACAGTTCTGAACAATCAAATTACGCTAATCATGCCATGATTTGAAGTTATTTTGTTTACAAACTAGAATGTAAAATATTGTTCGTCGTGTCTTTGTTCCTCCTCAAATTCCTGTTATTGTCTTGATTAACGACTTTATATTTGTAAACTGAAAAATATTTGACGGTGGCAGCCTAGGTGCGAATACCAAGTAACTTGTACATTGTTCAAAATAGGCCTTTTTGAGTATAATTTAGAGCTTTGTTTTTTTTTTTTATTTCAGAGTGATCCCATGGTTGTGGTATTTGCAAAGAAAAGAGATGGTCAATTGGAAGAACTAGGTCGCACTGAAGTAATTATGAATTGTTTGAATCCAGAGTGGATAGAGAAAATCAGTGTTGCATTTCAATTCGAAATTGTGCAACCACTTGAGTAAGCTATTCTTCATATCTGTCTTTGCACCAACAATTAATGTATTGCAATGATGACTTATAATTCCCTTTCATTGTATTTTTCTTCCAGATTTCATATGTATGATATCGACACAAAATATCATGGCGTTCCTGCTAAGGTTTGTAAACATAATTACTCTGCCCTCTTAAATTAAACCCCTTTATAATTAGTTATGAATAGGCAAGTTAACGTATAATTGGCCACAGACAAGGACTAAGTTGAATATACAACTAAAAGCCTTCGAAGTTATTTTTTAAATTTTGTATGTTATAATTTGTAAATTGTAAATCTATCAATTACTATTCAGTGTTTTACAAAATGAAAATTTTAGAATGTAAATTGCAAAAAGCCAACTACTTTCAACACACCATTTTTCGTGACCAGGAATTTAAACATTTATAAGTGTTTTAGAGGATTTACAAAAATTATCTGTGATATGCCTGTAGGTTGTTTTTAATTTGTTTTATTAGGCTCTCTTTTAAAGAGGTCACTAAAACAGTTTAGTACCTTGTAAGAAAATAATTTTATCTTATTTATTTTCAATTATATAATAATTTAGACAAATACTTATATATGAATAAATATTAAATAAGTTATTTAGCTAAAAGGAGTACTAGCGTTGGTTAAATTTGAAGATTCGACCTGTTCATCTCCTTTCTACTTTATATAAAGTTTAAGTCATGGTAGAATCCTATATTAAAATGCATGAGAGGGGAAGGGGATGTCAACTTATTAATGTGGTGTGAAGTAAAATGAAGTTAGACATAGAATGTACAGATACAAGCTTTATGCATTCCAAATTTATGTTCTTACTTTCTCTAGCCTAACTAGTGAATTGTTATGACTTATGACTTATGAAGTTTATATGTGAAAACCAAGAGAAAGTTTCGTTTGTTGTTCTGTTGCAGACACTAAAATTGCGAGATCAAGAATTTCTTGGAATGGCCAATTGCACATTATCAGAGGTCAGCACCATTCTTTTCATTTCAAATCGTTAAGGACAAACATGCTTCTTTTGGCGGCATAATATATTATTAAATTCTCATTTTTTTGTAAACAAGTTCACGCTTTATACGGGGAGATTTTTATAAACTGTGAATTCTGATAAAATTATACATTTCATTTCATAGTGTATTTAGTTGGAAAAAAAAATAGAGATGTAAAGAAAATTTTAAAATAAGAGGCAAAACATAATATGTTTTTTTTATATTTTATTTAAGAAGTGTCAGTTTTGAATATAAATCCCGTCAGTTAAATTAACTAGTTATGTTTCCAAACAAAATTTAGTAGAGTTTTTTACTAAAAGGAAAAATGAAATAATTACATGCCACCCGTGTAAGCAACTTAACAGTTAATACTGTTGCATTGAGAAATGAGATTGTGTACACTGACGCTGGTGTAAACTGTGTTTGTGCGAGGCAGATTGTGACTAAACAAAGTAGGAGGTTAACATTAAGGCTCCAAAACAAAAGCGGGAATGGTGGTTTAAGAAACCTAGGAGCAATTACGGTTCATGCTGAGGAGACTGTTGCTTCGAGGAGTGTAGTTGAGATGGTCCTTCGTTGTTCTCGCTTGGACAACAAGGATGTTTTTTCCAAAAGTGTACTTATTCTACATCCCATCTACATTTTTATTATTCATGTTCTCTTATTTAATTGAGTGGATCTTTATTTGTTTTGTTTGTTTAGCACTTGATAATCTCTCATATATGTTTTTCTTGTAGGACCCTTTTCTAAGAATATCAAGAATGGTCGAGAGTGGTGGTTATATTCCTATCTGCAAGACTGAAGTTATCAACGACAATTTAAATCCAAAATGGAGACCAATTTGTCTTGGTGGTCACAAGTTTGGAAGTAAAGTAAGCCTACCATATTTGGGCTTAACATTTGATGTTACAAATCATTGATTTTGGGTATGGGATAAGTTTTCTTTAAATGTTGTATAAGGGGAGAAATATAGAGAAAAAAGAAAAAAAAATCGTTATTAATTAAATTACAGAAACAAATTTATAAACACTCTTTTATACTCTAAATATTATTTTTAACTTTCTTTCTCACGTTAAAATTACAGGATAATCCATTATTGATAGAGTGTTTCGATTTCAATAGCAGTGGCGATCATGTGCTTATTGGGTACTATTGTGTATATTATAGTACATTTTTTATATTTTTGTTGTGCCTATTTTTTTTTTTCTAGGGTCATGGATGCAAAATATATTGATATCAAAACTTAATGCAACCAGTAAAATGCAGAAGTCAGTAACAGAACTGGAAAAGTTATACAGGGAGAAAACAGGCGCAAATTTTGTCATTCCATCCACACGAGACAGGCAAGAGAAGGTGTTTACTGATCCATGCAATAAAATTATGTTTTTTTTTTCTCTACTCCTTTTGCTTAACTTCAATTTTTACAATTTGTTCAACATAGGTTCTAAAAGGTCAACTATTTGTGGATCAATATTGTGAAAAAGAACAGTTTAGTTTTATTGATTACGTATCTAATGGTTTTGAACTGAACTTCATGGTTGCTGTAGATTTCACTGGTAAGTAACAATTGTTCTTCTATTCTAGCAACGGGTGATTGTGAACTTCATAATTGTATTTTGCTGAGTCCCTCAAAATTTGTCCAGCTTCAAATGGAAATCCTCAACATTCGGATTCTTTGCATTACATTGATGCATATGGTCGGTTAAATCCATACCAAAAGGTAAGCTTGATCTCTTCTACTTTCCAATGAATGATTCTGAACTTTTCAATCATTTACTTGTGAAATCGATCACACTCAAGGTTCTACAGTTTGCGATAATATATTCTGAACAAAATCAAGACACTGTATGTTTTTACTTCCTTGTATATGGTATTGACGAACTTCAATAAAGGGGTAGCATTACCTGAATTATTGATTTGACTAATCGACATAGTATTTGTTTTTAGGCTATAATAGAGGTTGGAGAGGTCATTCAGGTTTATGATTCTGATAGGCGGTTTCCTGCTTGGGGCTTTGGAGGGAAGATGCCGGGTGGTACCGTATCCCATTGTTTTAATCTAAATGGCAACCCAGGTGGCTCGGAGGTCAGAAATTGTTTTTTATTATTTGCAGTATTTATTTTATCCCGACGATAGCAATTATCTAAATGGTGTTCAATCAATTTAACATATAAAAGTTAGTTTTCCTGTGAGTTTAGGTTGTAGGAGTCGAAGGCGTAATGGATGCTTATGCCAATGCTTTACGCAGTATCGCTCTTTCAGGACCCACTTTATTTGGCCCAGTTATCAACATGGCAGCTCAAATGGCTGCGCAGTCCCTTTCATCACAGTACAACACCAAGTATTACGTATTGCTTATTATAACAGTAAGATGATGATGATGAATTGATAACTATGTTTTGTTATGGTATGATTATGATATATGAATAACTAATTAAGTGTTGATCTTCTTGTAGGATGGAGTTGTTACGGATCTGCAAGAAACAACGAACGCTCTAGTTAAAGCATCTGACCTTCCCTTATCGGTTCTCATAGTTGGAGTTGGAAATGCTGATTTCGCAAGCATGGAGGTTCACTCTTCGCCCTTGGCCATTAAATATTTACTACAACAAAACAATGTTTTATTGTTAGATATAATATATTTAGTTGTTGGGTTTCAGGTACTGGATGCTGATAATGGACGTGGGTTAGTGAGTTCAACGGGTCGTGTAGCTACACGAGATATAGTGCAATTTGTCCCCATGAGAGAAGTTGAGAGTAAGTAGCAGTTGCTTCTGAACCTTTTTGGTTTCTCTTTTAAGTAATGATATGTAAAACTAAAAACTTATGAGCTTTTGGCAGGTGGGCAGATATCAGTGGTGCAAGCTCTTCTGGAAGAGCTACCTGATCAATTTTTGTCTTTTATGCAAAGCAGGGATATCAAGCCTCAGCCACAGGTATCGACTTCCGCCATGCTATAGAATTTTGAAGAAAATGGTATCTTAGTATCAATAATAAAATATATCCTCCAACCTTATGGCATCACTTTCATACTGTAATGAGAATCTCGGCCAGATTCCCTCTCTACCTTCTATTGCGGACGGTTCTGGTTTCAGAGGCTTACACCCATTTTTATTGATGCCTATGATAGTACAAAAATTAAAATTAGGATCTATTTTATTGTAAGACAATCATACTATAGCATATATTTTTTTACTCTCACAATTTACTTCACGATGACATTTGGTGAGTCATTGATTAATGTATCAGTATTTTTTTCTTAAATAAATGACTCATTTTACATGTCAGAAAGTAAAGAATAAGAATAAAAAAATGAGAGTCATAGATTAATTTTCCTGTATATGTTTTAAATCCACTAATATTAGAAATTGTTTATCATCACTGTAACTTCTTTAATGAGTTAAAACTAATAGGGATATGAAAGATAATAATATGTACAATAAATAATTACCAAGGAAGACGATCTGATAGCATAACTGGAACCTTTTCCATAGAAAAGAAAAAATGAAGCGGATCATAAACAGAATTGAACTGAAGAACAACACATTATGAGAATTTTGGACAGTAGACGAGAATAGAAATATCCTAAACTGAGAGATATTATTGTTGACATACTTCAAATGATTAAGATTATAGTAATTGGCCATCTTCAAAACAGCCTCAGAAAGGAGTGCTCATTTTTATATGGATCAACCATGGTTACAACATGGGCTTTTATAAGTTCACCCCTTAATATAAACATTATCTTCTAAATGACTTCACTTTTAGTACAAGATGTTTACTTCGTATCAACTATATCAAAAATATAAAACTTCATACTCTAACCGCAAAAGCAGACTTCATAGCCTAATTACAATAATCATTTAATATCTATTTTATATATAAACAACATTTAATGAATAATTAGTGTTCGCAAACGTTTTATTTAATACTCAATTTGAATGTTACCCAAATCATTTGATTCATTTATAAACACGAACCAATTTTGATGAACATATTTTTCTTTCATTTTTACCATGTCACTAACCGTTATTTTAAATTAAAATAATTTAATTTCTATTTTTACCCTTAAAATAACCATGATTCTAAATTTAATTATTTTATGAAAAAATAAAACTATTTTGCCATTATATCATTTATAATAACATTTTTTAATAATAAAAAGTTATCAAATTATTTATCGCTATAATTATTTTTAATAAAAAAATATTTTCTAATTAATGAATTTTTATTAGATTAAAAAGATATTTGACACTTATTCATACTGTAATGGGGAATCTCAGCCAGATTCCTTCTCTACTTTCTACTGCCGATGGTTCTGTTTTCAGGCTTACAGAACCCATTTTATTGATGCCTACAACTGATAGTAAAAGAATTGAAATTAGGATCTATTTTATTGTATGTTTTAAAACCGCTAATATTAGAAATTGTTTATGATCAAGTAAAGATCAAATACACTATAACTTTTTAAAAGCCAGTTATTGAATTTAAAACAGGTTTTCAACCGGTTCGCAGAAAAAAAAAAAGCTTTAGTTTGGATATCGTCCACTTTTGGCAGTAATATAGTGGCAGTAATATAGCCAAACTGTGCGCTACACAGTGCCATCGATGAGTTTTACAGGCAAAATAATTTAACAAAGAGCCGCTGGACAAAAAATTAAAAATAAGTGCAGTGATTACAGATATCTTTCTGCTTTTACTAGAAACAAATAGTACATCACAACCAAAAAAAGCAGACACGGAGGGTTATCAAGTACAACCAATCAATTCACTCTACACCTACTCTAGAACTCTAATACATAATATCATATTTCTGGTTTTCAAAATATTTATTGGGTAATCTAAATAAATGCATAGACATACTATCCACTCAATTTATGTGCAACTAGCCCACAAAGCTCTTGAAACGAAAACACGTTAGTTAGGATCATACTCATCTGGACTTCAATTTGTTTTGTGTAAAGGACCACCTTGCAGAGAAAGGGGAAATAACCTCCTGAATATTGTGGAAGAAACCTTTATCGTAAACATTATTCTTAACAACTACCACATCTTCTAGAGGTGATTTTCTAAAGAAGGCTCTCCATTTGCTAGATGAGGGCTGTTTTTCACTGCTAATTCCATCGATACTTTGCTTTAGGGCTTCTGCGCTCACCTTTGCTTCTCTTAGCTTCCTCTGCCACTCAATGTAGTCTTGCCACTTAAAAGTCTGTGATCCACATAGAAACCTTTAGTTTCATTGAGCATTAGGGGGCCATTAGCATCTCATAAACATGCAGTTTTCTGGCTAAAAATAGGACGCAAAAATTGAACAGTGATAAACAATATAGAGCAATTTTACTCGAACAATTCTGCATTCTCAAACCAGCAAGAACTCTAAGGTGAAATTCAACTATCCAGCGATCATGCAAACTTCAAATTAGGTAATATGTACCGCATTTTCTTCTAACTTAATGGGAACGGACACAAGAAATCCATACCATACTCTACATCTCTAATTCAACTATTTAAATGCATAGCATTCTGATCCATCCCTATAATTTTTATTATCAAATAAGAAAAAAAAAAGATAAGGAATTATTGACACGACCTGGCTCCTTATACTACATATTACTAAATACATTTGAAGGTTAGGTAGAAGGTACCTCATTAGTGGTAGTATTGGTAATGCAAAGCTTTGCATGGTAACCAAAGAAACCAGCTAACAGCATCCCAATGATTGCAAGGAACACCATAAGAAGTATCTGAGTGTTGTAAGAACCCAACAACCACTGTATGATAACAAAATATCACAAACCACTTTAATGGAAAACAGGGAATAAAAATAGAAAACATAATCAGCATGTACAGACAAAACAAATCCCTCACCTGCACAACATTAGGAGCTAAATCCAGAAAAGAATTTTCTATTCCATAATAAACTGCTTGGTTATGGCAAGGATAGAAAAGTATCAAAGTTAGTAAAAAGAAAAAACCTAATCCGAAGATGGATATTAGTTGAAAATATATATTACCAGTTAGAATATCAACAACTCTTAATTCCCTTAGTCTTCCAGCAAGAATCAAGCCAATGGCAACTGTTCCATACAAGCATATAAGGAAATGCCTACAAGATGTAAAAGAATCACAACTACAAATAGAAGCAGAGATGAAGAATGTATAACCTATTGCAAATACATGGTAAAGTTGAAATCAGTGACTAAAACTATTATTACTAAGATTTTCTAGTTATCTATACTACACATCTCATTGGAGGGAGGAAAAAGATTGAATAGCATTTAAAAGATTTCAAAATAGCACATTAAAAAACACATACTCACAATGTTTGTAAAGTTTAAGACTAAAGTGATAATAATGGAAGAGTGAATTGGTAAAGAAATAGTTAAGTACCATGTCGGAACTGAAGTTTTCTTTTCAGAATACATATAAAATTTATCAAACAGAAAATAGGTACACAACATAGTTATTAGAATTGTAAATTCACGATTAGAATCCTACAATGTGACACGATTTGGCTACCTGTGGTACAGATACAATAACGGTGAAGTTAAATTATCTTCTAAAATAAGAGAAAGAAAAGTGAGAGGGAAAAGATGAAAAAAGATATAAAAGAAACTGGAATGCAGTAGGGCCGCCCAATCACTCTGTACGCTAAGGAAATGGATAGAACTTGGTATTGGTGGTAGCCTTCTGCCCTATAGTACAACAGCAAGAAAAGCCAAGGGAAAATCCAAAAATAAAGGAATAGGAAGGATGTTTAAGCATGTACAAATTTATATCCAAAGTGCAAAAATATACTGGCAGTAGCTATTTTTTTTGGTTGGATCAAATATAATCAATTTCAGTCTTATTTGATATATATATCATCTACTTCAGTAATAGTATTTCACGTTTGTTTCTGGATCATAACTTGTCTTAGGATTGATTGGAAATTAATCTATTGATCTCGATTGAAAATACATCACTTAATGAATCGTGACTCTAGGAATAGGATTTAACTCGTTGATTGTTCTATATTGCAACGCAGGTTTATTCAGTTGATGGTTGAAGAATTGATGATTGATAAATAAACATAGGATCCAAATTTTAAGGGATTAATGATTGGTGATTTTTATCAATTATTACAACATTGGATAGTGAGAGAAAAAACTTATATGATCACGGTTGGTCATGAGAAGGAGATTAGTGAAGTTAGATCCCAACAATGCTGTGAATATTGTTAAACTTTCTTCGTTTGTAGTTAGTTCTTCAATCAATTGCTCTCTCTTATAGCAAGCTAACTAAAACTTGTGAGTTATGTTTTTATGCTTATAATTGGAGAAAATCATCAATTACTTGAACAGAAACAATAGAAGAATAATTATATCACACAAGTCCATGAGAAGCAACTATAACTTATCACTATCCACATTGCCAATTTTCCACACCAACCAAATGACAACAGGTACCACTTGGAATATTTTTTGTGAACCTCTAATTTTTATTTAAGGAGAGGAAACTTCAAAAAAAATTGCTTAGTCTCTCAATGCATTGTATATTCTTGGGTTCTTGCTAAGGGAGTTAGATTAGACTACACAAAAATGATACTTATGTAAGAATACATGGCGAACTCACCATAATAGAAATGCCATGAAATACCGTGTGTTTTTCTCCCCAATGCAATTGTTCTGCGAGTTAAACAACTTCAGTACATCTTCAAAAAAGCATATGATATATATTAAATGAGAACCACACGAGCAACCTTATCAAGAGGAGAGTTTCAAAGATTACTAACCATCCATCCACAGTGATGATCAAATCGAGCAACACACCGGTCACAAATGCTGCAGTGTTTAGACCTAGCAGGTCTGCAGAAAAAAATTAAGATAGTTTTATAGATGGACATAGCCAACATTTCAACAAAATTCAACAACACTATCAAACTCACTTTTGAATTTTGCAAGTGGAACATTCTTTCTCTGAGTATATAATATTATCATAGGGATAAGCAGAAATATAATGAGAAACATTCTCAGCGTTTACGGTCCCGGGATCAGAAAAGCTGGTCAAAAGAAAGAGCATAATTCCAACAGCAACTGCCAATAAGCTTGTGTACCTAAACAAAAATATAAGGTCTAACAAAATTCAGGATAGAATAATGCTGAAGAAACCATTAAGTAAAAAAAGAGTACAACATTGGCCCAGCACTACACTACCTGTGAATTCCACTTATATAGTATCCGGGGATATAGGCAAAGCAAGAGTTGGCAACGAAATAATAGGTAACACCTATTATCACAATGTATATGATCTGCACAAACAGAAGTTTAATATTCAAACCAATGGAGAACATAAAAAATGCAGTCGAGACTTTCTGAAAAGAAAAGAAAAACCACGGTGTCATCCCTAGGATAATATGCAAAGAGTTAAATTATTCTTTTATTTCCTATAATTGCCTCCATTTTATGTCTTAATTCCTATACGAGAAAATTAGACGTTCTGGTCCTCACAAATTCTGTAGCAGTTTATCCGTGCTAGAAAAGTTTTCAATGATGTTAAAATATGGTCCGAATATTATCTTGTATCCACATGAGAATCGGAACTTGCAGTTTTATCGTACAGGGACTAGAACTTTTAAATTGTCAACTATAAGGACATTCAAGACAGTGCAAGCTAAGGATATCGCCATGATCCTAAAAGGATACACGAACTGGAGGCATTTGCATCCCATTCTTAGTAAGTATTGCACATAAAAGACACAAATAAGAAGTATTCACACGTCAGAAGTGAGCAAATCGTAACCTAGATAATATATAAAAAAAAAAAAACGATTTCCGTAATGAATTAGGCGAAGTAATTTATTCAATGAAAAACTAGAGAAATTGCTTATGGATTCCACTGTCATGCTAGTTGTAGGTCACAATTCATAAAACGCAACGCAGAAGACTGATAAATTCATGCGTCGAAATAGGACGAAGAATTTCACTACGTCGCTAACAGAATCGAAGAAATGAATCGAAATAGAAAATAACAGCAGTACCTGTAGAAGAGGATTGGGACGATCGCAGCAGTAATATTCGACAGAAAGAACCGCGTCCATGCACTTATGGCCGAAAACTGCGCCAACGAAACGCCTGCAGAAGAGAGAGTGAGAGATGAAGCAATTGAAATTGAAGGAAGCGAAAAAGGAATTTGAGAGAGAGATAGTTACAGAAAGTAATCGTAAGCGCCGAAAGTGAGAAAATAGTGTATGCGTTGGATGAAAGTGCCTTCGAAGATTGGCCATCGACCGCAGAGGAAAGAAACAACGACCACCGCAGTGACCAAACCATGGCACACCAACAACCACTCTACGCCCATTACTCCTTTCTCTTGTGACCGTGCCCATTCCATCATTTTTACACCCCTTTCCAGATCCAACGGATGATTTTTTTTTGATAAATTATATAGTATAAAATATATTACAAATAATATTATGATTTAAATATGTCTTTACTTTTCTAAATTTGAGATAAATTTGTTTTATTCCATTTTTATCCTAAATCTAAGATTCATTTCTCCCCTATTTGTTTAATATGAGATAGAATGAATAATTAGTTTTCAAATTGATATTTTGATATTTATTGGTTATTTATTTTTTATATTGAATCATAGTATATTCTAATTGGTTAATTATCAATTATAGTAATTAGAAAATCTAGTGATTGAAATAAATCACAAAAATAATTTACTTTAAATACAATTAGAAAATCAAGATATTAAATGATTATTATAAATAATCAAGATATTCAACAACATCTATATTAAAGCTGGAATTATTATCTCATTATAGTAATTAAAAAATCTAGTGATCGCAATAAAACACAAAGAATTTACTTTAAATACAATTAGTGATCCCATAAATAAAAATAATAATAATAAAAATGTATTATTAAAATATTTTTAGTTGATATATAGATTTCAAATGTTGAAGCGAATTAGAAAATGACAACTAAAAGTGTTGACCGGGCAAGTATAATTGTCTGTTTAGCACAAGTTAACTGAAAGTTCAATCTGATAGCGTGACCAAACCCGTAATGGGTCCAATTATACCCGATCAGACCAGTCAATTCAAGAAGCTTCTTCGTCCATTTCCATAACTTCCATATAAAAAAAAATCATTTTTTATTTATTTTTATACAATCAAAAAATTAAAAATGATTTTTAAATTATGTAATTTAAAAATATTTTTTTCTTAAAAAGGCATTCAAATTATATAATTTAGAAGTTAAAGATAATTTTTGTATTGTATAATTTAAAAGTTGAATGTCTGTTGAATTGTGTATTCCAGAAGTTTTCTTCAACTTTTGGGAAAAATGTTACTTTTTACTTTCGTATTACACAGTAAAAAAAGAGTAAAACCAGAATTTCTTTTCTGAGTGCACTACATTAGTATAGTATGTTATGTTGTTTCTTTGTAGAGTTAATTTATTCATTTGTTTACTCCTAAATAGTGTGGTCCTCCATAACACCAAAAAAAAACTAGTGAATCAAATTGTACAATTCTCATCAACTATCAGTTAGGACACTGAGATCAAGTTGCAACTGAGCAGAGTGACATTTGAAACATTGTTGAGTTCAAATATCAATCAACATATAGAAGGGAATAATCAAAAGCTTCGATCAAAGATCTGAATCATCGATAGAACTCTCTATAATGTCAATGCAAGTTCCTACAGATTTTCCCATTGACAAGGCCTCAGCAACCTTAGCTCGAGCAGCTTCATGCCTCCTCAAGAGCAAGACCGTGTTTAGCAAAGACCATCTAACTTGAGAATCTGCTTTCTTCTGTGTGAAGCCTAGTCCCTTGAGCAGTAAATCCAACTATTTACATTCAACAAAATTACAATTAGTAATGGCAATGCTATGTGTAAGCTTTCTAGTTGTCATGACTAAGAAAGTAAGTAAAAAATTGCATAAACCTTTCTTATGTCATCGAGACCTCCTTCAGCAAATCCATATATAAGATACTCCGTAGACACCCCAGCCAATGCTATACATGAAAATCTGTTCAATGTCTAAACATAAAACCAAGGCTGTGTCACATTACTAAAATTTTGTAACGTGCAGAATATCTATTTAAGCAACCTTGTAAGCAGTGAAAATTAGGAGTCAGTGAGATAGCAACATACTGTAGCTGATACTTTTCCTGTATTAACCTGCGTGAAGTGAAAAGCTCCACCAATCAATAAATATAGTTGTCAACTAAATATAGATGTTATTTTCTGGATAATCAAGCAGTTTGATGAGTTGAAAAGGGTTGCGTTAAATATAAGGGGGAAAAAAAGTAGCCTACTTCTTCTTGAAACTCAAAATCCACAAAGGCTGTGCCTGCTTGAATATTCAGAGATCCCTCCTTCTGCAGAGCATCCAAACTAGAAATAGAATATCCCTTAGGAAGTATTCCAATCAGATAAGCAATTAAAAAGTGGCCAGCTTCATGCTGCACAATTAAATTTTGCCATGGTTACTTAATGGTCACTAAGATTATGCAAGTTAATTGAAATAAAGTTACTTGTAAGTGTGCGAAAATAGAATGGCATGAATCTGACTTGAATAACCCTATTGTGGTATTTCTGACTGAAAGTGTGACCAATTGTATCAACAACCAAGCCACCAATACCTCCACCAAAAGATACCTGCAGAAGCAATCAGTTGGATCAGCATTCGACGGAATTCAATTTGCAATCAACAAACAAATATAATGAAGATTGATAGACAAACTTGGTCCAGAATTCAACAATGCAATGAACCTTCAATCCTTGATAGTTACAGAAAATAGTAATAAAAGGTCTGTGATTGGCAATGTGACAAATTGAAACATGGATATAGCATATACCGCGTCTAGTGTCCATAGAAATAGCAACCCCAGTGATATATAGAAGATTTGTTGTGGGGAAATTCCAAAGGCATTCCATGCAGCACCACCTCCTAGAATAGCAGCAATCTGAAGATTTCTTTCTATTGAACCAAGAGTCGTGTCCACAGGCGACAGAAGAGACAAAGTTTCAATTCCATTTAGCTTTAATTCATCCAAGGTGTAAAGCCTTTGAGGCACCTGCAGAATAAGCACAGAGAAAGATTATCCAAAAAGCATAGAAAATTGAGAAGACGCAAGAGGACACAAGGCTAACCTGTCTGGCTGCACCGAAACATCGAAGCCCACCAGGCTTACCCTGCAAATCCTTCACAAGTGCCAGTGCTGCTCTGTCATCTCCCTTTGCTAGCTCCTCGTCCACTTTCTCCAGCACTTTCTTTCTAGACACATAAACGTTGGAGGAACATCGGATTCTTACCCTAAATTCACAAGTTCTAGGTTTGAGTTGTCCATGGCACGGTGTCAAGACCACACCCACACGCTGCATCAAACCAAAACCTACCATTTCATCGAAATTATTAGGATGGGTGAAATGAAATTACCTGTATCTGCGTGTTTGAATGTTTTCGACGGACTCAACTTTTGAGGGCCAGTGTTCCAATTTTTCATTGCATGCCCTCTTCACCACATAAATACAAGATAACCAATTTTAAAATCAAGAAACAATTTTCCATTAACCAAGGGTTACTGTTTATTATACAATTGGGATAAATTGCAAGATTTTCTTAAACATGAATGCAAACGAATAAACAAGATAGAACCAAATTTAATGGCTAAAATTTTCAAGGAAAAATGTCTTCTTTTCTAGAATTGACATATGACGACGCCGTTTCCAACATAATGACGTTGACGCCTTTTAACAAAAAAACAATTTAGACCCACTTGCCTTTTGGTTGCGAAATACACTTCAGAGTCCATTAATTTGATGCTATTGTCAATTTTATACTTCATTCACCCGTCTATTGAGTACAATTGAAAGACCTCCAAAATAATTTCTTCTAAAGGACTTCTAAAATCAAGCAAAAATCCTTTCACTGTCTAAAAAATGGAAATATGCTACGAAATTTCGCTTAGCACGTTCCCTACTAGTATTCATACATAACCTCCGTTGTTGGACCTATCAGATGAACCAGAAGAATCTAAAGTCTAGCTGAAACAGTCATGAGTGGTGCAACTCGCTGACACAAATACTCGTTAACATGATGAAATCATTAGTGACGTAAGCTTATTTTCAAAAGAAAACTATAAATGGTAAAAGTATTATTCCGTGACAATTAACAAGAGGACACTAGATCAAGAAAACCAGTGAGATCAAATTTCAGCCTACTACCCAATGCCGCAGATAAATACCACACGAGCACTAAGGACACAAATACTCTTTAACATGTTGAAATCATTGGGATTTGACTCAAGCTTATTTTCAAAAGACAACGATAAATGACGAGTAAATGATGACTGTATTACTCCGTGACAATTAACAAAAGGACAATAAAAAACATGAAAACCAGTAAAAACAAATGTCAGCCTTCGAATCGAATGACACCGATGAATACCGGCATAAACACTTTTCCCACAAAGACATAGGGCCAACTGTCCTCACAAAACAAATAAGGAAGGGAGGATCAATAAAAATAAGACCATATAAATCCTTACTGAACAGTCAACATGTTAAAGATCCATAATCGAAAAAGTTAAAAAGGTTCACTCTACTTAAGAATCAAAGCAACCCCGGTACTTGGCTAGACTCCCATAATCATCATTCCATATTCCCAAATTCAAAACCAATATGGGCAATCTATTGCATGACGCCATTACATTTCAAACAGATGGATCCACAATATAAATGTCAATAATAGCTCATTCGAAACGATCAAAAACACCAATTTTCATTTCTCATATAATCCAAAAGAACATACACCATTTAGCTCATCGGACTGAGAAACACTCAACCTCTCAGGGAAAATATATAGAGATAAACCAAACCAAGTATATTACAACCAGAATGAAATTAAAACTATTTTCTAAAAAGAGCCATCAAAATCCTAAAACTCTTGAGAAGCAGATCCAATTTCGCCCTTTCCCTTGCCAACCTTCTTGGGAAGAAGAGTTTGATGAATATTAGGCAAAACACCTCCATTGGCAATGGTGACAGACCCCAAAAGCTTACTCAGTTCCTCATCATTCCTCACAGCAAGTTGAATATGCCTAGGAACAATCCGATTCTTCTTGTTGTCCCTAGCAGCATTCCCAGCCAGTTCCAAAACCTAAGTAAATATACAAATAACTGATCGTCAACAAACAATATATAGAGAAATTCAAGATTTTAGGTAAATCAAAACCCTAACAAACTTAATCAATAAACAAACCCATCCAAGACAACAATTAAATCAATATCAAACAGATTATAAGAAAAACAAAAACTAATTGAAAACTAAACCTAATCAAGAAACGAAACTAACCTCGGCTGCGAGATACTCAAGCACTGCAGAGAGGTAGACTGGAGCGCCGGCACCAACACGCTCTGCGTATTTGCCAGCTTTGAGAAATCGAGCGATTCTTCCAACAGGGAATTGAAGGCCGGCTTTCTGTGATCGAGAAACAGATTTGGAAGCCTTGGGCTTGCCCCTCCCACCCTTGGTTGAACCACCGGTAGAACTCATTTTCTAATATGCTTAGAAATGAAAACCCTAACCCTAGAATTTGCAATTTGAAGTGTGCAAGAGAAGTGAGGCAGAAGGTGTAGATGGAAGAAGGTGTGAGTGGAATGATATTATATAGGGTCCGATAAACTACGCTGATTGGTTGAGAGAGTGAGACACGGATTGCCAACGTGTCATCCCCACTGAGATTCGCGGGAAACTGCTTTTTCCATTTCAAGCATTTTCTAAGATCCCGCGCCACCAAAAAATAAGTTCAGGTCTTTCTTGTTGCATATATTTAACACAGATAATTAATTAATATAAGTATATATATTATTATTCAAAGGAGTATTACTGTTTTTAATTTGGCTGAAAATGTTATAATAAAGTTTAATAAAAAAGAAATATCGAGAAGAATATAGATTATGCAATTAGTGTAAATTTTCACTTATATCTAATAGCAAGCAACCAAACAAAGTATATAATAAGTTAATTGCTTATTTTATTAATAATGTGTACAAATTTTTACAGCTTACAACATAAGATAGGTACTGTATAAAAGTGTAAAACCATAAATGAATTAATTATCAATGTTAAAAAAATGTATACAACAATTACTCTTAATTCTTTCTAAAGTTAGAAGAGTATGGTTAAAGATTTTTTTTTTTTAGGAGTAGTTGTATTTTCAAAAAGTTCACTAACTTAAAAAAATAAAAAATAAACATGATTTTCAATTGATATAAGGTTGTTACCAAAGATTTGCAAATTTAAAATCCATTAACATTATAATTAAAATAAATTGTAACATTATTTTAGCAAATAAATTTTAACTTAAATAAATGTCAAATAAGAAAATTTTTAAATTTGGATTTACAATATA
>Ga0099823_1001615_pt1 | contig 19056 bp, 9 predicted proteins | sample CowpearedBW_FD_76831 | JGI IMG/M metagenome (GOLD analysis project Ga0099823, IMG submission 76831) | Root nodule microbial communities of legume samples collected from California, USA - Cow pea red BW | ecosystem: Host-associated > Plants > Roots > Nodule | place: USA: California | collected...
TGAGGTTACGGAAGACGGTGAGAAAAACAAATTAGGTTTTAAAAATATTAAACAGCAAATTGATAAAAAAAAAGTTAAATTAATAATCCAGCCTATAAGGAAAAAAAATAAAGTAAACTTCATTTTCATGGACAGCGTAAATAATTAAAGTAAATTTGGCATTTTTCTTTTGGTCCATTTAGGCCTCCATGATCCTTTGACTTTTAGCTGCAGCAAGTGGTGGTGAATCTCTTACTTTCGTATCGAATCCAATATAGAATAAAAAGAAATCAAATAAATACACTTTTTTTATTCAACACTTTTAAATATATTTTTTATTACAAAAGTCTTTCATTTATTTTTTGAGAACTTTTAATAAAAATTAATAAATAATAAAATATATGTTAAAAATACAATAAATATTAATATCATACCTTTTAGCCCCGTTCCTTTAAAAATTAAAAATTAGGAGATAAGATTAAAAAATCAATAAATAACTAGACTTAACAATTAGGAGATAAGATTAAAATAAAACTACAAAAATAATTCAATAAATAACTATTAGAAAAAAAATACAATAAAACAGTTCTAAAAAGATATAACTTTTTTCATACATTTTCATTCTATTATTTCTTGAGAGAAAAAATTTAAATAAATAATGAAAGAAAAACTTATAAATATATTATATAATTTATTATAACTTTTATTTCTTTAAAATTCTAATTCTCCCTAAATTATTTTTTAGATCTAGTTTTGATGATATTTATTATACAAATTTTGCTGTTGAGAATGTGATAATTAATAGATTAACATGAATAAATTCTTAAGCAAAGTTTTTTTTAGGTATTAACACTATAGTTTAAGTTTTATTAAGTATGTAAGAATACTGTCAGTACGCCTTATACATATAAACAAGGGTTAATTATATTGCATTTACTTCATTCAAGTTTATATGATGCCTTGCAATGTTTTGATACCAAGGATTGAACGGGTATTCTTATATGTGCTTAAGGTATAAAATATATGTTAAGAATATAATAAATTAAATAATTGAAAATTACTCTTCAAATTTAATAAATTTATGATTGTCAAATATTAAATTGATTGATTAATATTTTATATCGTATTTTATAGATACAAAGTTATTTAATATTAGACGACAAGGGTCAATCAAGTACTATCGATACCTTGGTTTGATCTATAGTCACACTTTTACCATAAATTGTATGACGAAGTAATTAATTCACCTTTGTGAACAAGAAAAAAAAATTTGCTAATATTTGATTTTGGTTCAATAGTTGTAAAACTTCATCTAAATATTGTAAATGAGAGGATCAAGAAAGACTATACACAAATATATCATCAAAGAATATCTCGATAGACATGTGGAACAATCCTTCGAAAATTTGATTCATTTAACTTTAGAATGTAATTGAGGTATTGGAATGAAGATCTAACTTAGAAAAATATTGAGCACCAAATAATTCATCTATAATTCATAATCAGTTGGTATAGGAAAGTATTATTCATTGTTATAGGATTAAGATCCCAAGAATCAATACAAAATTGTCATGTTCCACCTTTATTTCTTAACCAAAATGATTGGAGAAGAAAATAGGCTTATGTTTGGTATGATGACCACTTCAAACATGTCAACTATCATTTTCTTAATATTCTTTTTAGGTATGAGAGAATCTATATGGTTTCACTTTCACTTGTTTGCTGCCAAGGGCCACATGATTATGGGTTCTACCCTGTGGTAAATTGGATTATGTATTAAAAACTATGAAAGATGTTTAAATTATTTGAATGTTTTAATTTAATTGTTTGTCCAAATATATAAGTTAACACTTTTTTATTTTTAAAACCTTAAGGAATCTAGGCAGATCAAAATCATATTAAGTTTTAATTAAATTAATATAGAAAAGTAATTTGTGTAAAATAGTGTATTAACGATTATGAAAAGGTTAATCTAAATGAAAATATAAATGTATAATTATGCATTTCGTATCTTATAAAGTTTGAAAGAGACTGTGTGTAATATCTATTTTTAATAAATTGTATTATTTACTTTATCTTTATTTTAAATATAAAAATTAAAAATCTTGTACCTTTACTTATGTTTTGTATTATATCTAGATATAATTTGAATATTAAAAAAGAAATTATATAGTTTTTAATAAACGTTATGAATAAGTAAAACAATAAAAAAATTAATGAAAATAAATAATAAAAATAATAATAGAATTAATTTAAATATATATATATATATATATATATATGTTAATTATTAAAAAATAAAAATCTAAAATACCTTCAAAGATTGAAAGGATAAGAAGATATAGAGATAAGGATATAAAAAGGAATAATGTGCATTTAATGCAAATGTAATCATGCAATTAATGCACATTATGAATCCTTAGTTACCTAAAAAAGGTGAGAAAGAGAGAAGGAAAGAAGAGAGAAATAGAGAAAATATAGAAAGAAAGAGTGAGAAAGTTTGGAGCAAAAGATTCTAAGAAATTCTTGTAAGATCCGAAAAAATTTAGAAGAAAGAGAAACACATGACAAAAAAAAGTGATACCTTGATAAAGCTCTCTAAAATTATAGGTATAACTTTATATTTATAAATTGTCCAACGTAGTGCTCAGCTTCACTCACGTGGCTCAACAACAGAGGTTCCCTTTCCATGTGAGTTTTCTTTGTAGCTTAGCCTCATGCTCTCGTACCCAGCTCCTAAGATTACTTCTCTTGGAAGGAGTCTTCATGGCTCATTTGTAGGTTTAGTGTTTGAGGTTTCCTCTTCTAAGGGATTTGCTCTTTGTGGTCCAGCCTCAATTTTGCCGCTCAACTGCGTAAATCACAATTTTGTCCAATTTTGCAGTATTTTCATTCAATTCTTCTGATGTTGTAATTTGCAAAACAAACTAAATTGGGGTGAGTTTAGTTGAAACTTACCAATAATCAAACAAGATAAGTGTCAAAATCATCTTAAAATTACTTAAGTTGGACACTTATTAGTTCCTCTCAGTTGAAAAAAAATTTGTAATAAAATATTTTGTTTTTATAGCAGTTGAGATATCCTTGTAAAATCATTGCTTTATCTTCTTGTTTTTCTCATTATCTTTATATTTACTCTAAAGTCATTTCTTTGACAACATTTGATACAGGCAATGATACTCTTACTCATTTCAACAAGAAGTCATATATGTGCTATAAATTTATGGGTGATTGTGGTTTTCATCTCCATCTCAAACTTTGATCATGTCAGGTTTTCGTACTTAAAAAATATATAGATGTAGTCATTATTGTTCAACAACATTAACTATTTTTTAACGTGACAAAAGACAAATCACGTTAGAAGCCATCCACAAGTTTCTCTCATGTCAATATCTTATAAAGGATTAAAGTAATTCGTCATTTGTCATACTAAAAAGTAGTTAACATCGTTGGACAAAAAGATTGCATCTATCATTTCTTAAATATAAGAACTTAACCAGATTGACGATTGAGATAAGGATAAAAATATAATTAATCCTAAATTTATATTAATAAAGAATATCTACATTTTAATTGTTACCCTGTTTATATTATGTTAATGAACTTTGTAATTAATTTGATACAACAATCTTGAGCCTCTTCTTAAAAGGTGATAAATGTGGACTTAGTACCGTAGTTATGTACGTGTCTATATATAGATCATAAAATGAAATTAATGAATAAAACTTTCTTTTTAGCACCACCAAATATAAAGTTATTGTCAATTTAAAGACAACAACGATTAGTAATTGTTTGTTTGGTCATGGTAAAAGCTCAAAATTCAAAGGCCTTAAGTTATAATTCAGAAGGAAAAAAAAATTCTTGAGATGATATCGTGAGAGTTTAATCTGTACATATGGTATCCCTAATTCTATTTTATGTTCAAACCTGTCCAATAAAAAAATACCCAAACAACAGAGCACAACACCACCCCAAGAAATTCCGATCAAAAGAAACCAAAAACAATAACTGCAACCTAATATAACACAAAAAGGGCCAAAAAAATAAGCATAACTCTTTATCGTCATCATCGTAAATTCGCAATTCACCAAAATCCCGTCGTCTCAAGAAGAATGTAGCCGCCACCCCAACCTCCGGGTTCTCCCGCGTAAACCCGACCCGGACGCGATCCGGGTTTTGACCCGTTCAAACTCGGTGAGTCGGCACGGAATCGTGATCCCACCGGGTTGCTCGAACCCGAATTCCTTCTCAGCTTCCCTTAACAACCCGCTGAACAGAGGGTGGTTGAAGTAAATCACCGGCACCAAAACCCGGCGACACTCGCCGTTTTCCTCCGCCACGTAAACCGCCAAGTGCCCTTTCGGCACCGCCGGGGCCCTCTCGCAATCGAGACCCGACCCGGATTTCTTACAGAGAGACTGCGCTCCTCTCTTCAACTTTGTCCCCCATGTAAGAAGCTTCGCCATGGGATTATGATTGTGACTGCGCGAAGGAGAGGTGGATCCGAGACGATAATATCTGTTGGGTCGGGTTCTGAACCGAACCCGACGGAAGAGCCATGTGGCGACACGGAAAACGCGCTTGCCTAGCCTGAACTGCATGGTCGTCGAGAAACAAGCTTCCGAAGACCACAAAATTCGCTATATAAAGTGCCTTTCGTTTAGGTTTCTAAGCAATGTGGGAGTTGTGAGGTAAAATAGTTGTTGAAAGTTTTTGTTTTCATTGGAGGAGGGATTGGGTGAAAGAGAATGGTGAAAAGGGTGAAGGATGAGATAGGGATGAGGGCATGTTTGGTACGGAAATGAGCTTCGGGAGAAGTGAAGAGTTGAATGGTTTTTGGGAAGAGAAAGAGAAGCGTCGGTCCAATGATGTTGGCGCAGGAATTTAGGAATATTTATAACAGAGTGGGAAGGTTCAATGAAATGGGTGTTGTAAGGGTCAAAGGCTAGATTAGTGAAGAAACTGCACGATGTTCAGATGAGAGTGCGTGTGCTTGCGTGGCGTTTTTCCAATGCAGCCCAATAATATAATAAAAGATAAGGCTAACTGTTTTCTTAATTAAGGAATAATTAATGTAAATTTATAGTTTCCTTAATTAAGAAAATAGTTAATGTGAATCCATCATTAAAAATAAGAATAATTAATCTATTACTATTTGCGAAGAGAATTTCTTCTTTTATATTCACATTTTACGATATAATTATTTCTTAAACTTTTAAAAATTAATCATTATTTTTATACGTTGTTTGTAACATTGTTTATTTCCTCTCCTTTTCTTTATTGACCAACATTTATTTTTTCAGTTTTTCTACGTTCATTTCATTCTTTTTAACAAATATAAATTTATTTTATATATTAACTTAATAACATGACAATATTATCATCTACTTACTAATATAATATTATTTATATTTAAAAAATATGTACACACAGACGTGATAGCGTATGTGTTTATGCTAGTTTCATTAGTTAAAATAATATAAATGTATATAATAGATTTCATAAAGATAATAATATATTTTGAAATTTTTAAGGTCTATACTAAAAAGCAAGAAAAAATACGTCTCTAACATATTACTAGTTTTATATATTTATAAGTATCAATTTCTGATATTGAAATATTGTTTGTTTCTTTAATACAAAAGATTTTGTTAAACTAAGAGAAATATTGCAAAATGTTATCGAGAAGTTAGAGAAAGAAAATTCAATGAAGTCTCAAATTAATACTTTAATTGTTCTTTTTTAAACATTTTAGATGGTTAACACTATTTTTGGTTGGTTTTTATGCTAATTTAATTTTTTTATGTTTAATTATATTTTAATTTTTAGCAACATTAAAATATAGTTATTTTATTATTTAATTATTTTTTACATTTGATTGGCGAGCATTAGATAAAATATTAAACATAATTGTACGATAGTTATGGATATTTTTTTTCTTTAAATAAAATAAAATGACATTAATAATTATTAGGTCATATTTTACTTAATATCACAATTAACTATAAACTTTTGTATGATTTAATATATATTAATTATCTTTAATGAGTGCCTTTATTTTTTAATCATTTTAAAACTTTGATTATTAGCATTCAATAAAATATTAAACATAAGAGTCTTTTTACTGGTTAAGGATAATTAATACGTCTTGAAATGTACAAAAGTCCATAATTAATTGTAATAGTAAATGAACTTTACCTAATCACACTTTTATTTTATTTAAAAGACAAAAAAACTCAAAAATATCATACAATTATTATAATATTTTATTTAATGTTTACTAATAAAAGTTAAAAATTAATTAAACAATAAAATAACTATATTTTAATATTATTAAAAAATAAAATATAATTAAACATAAAAAAGTTTAAATTAACAGAAAAACTAACAAAAAATAAATAGTATTAAACATCTACAAGATTTAATTGAGTTTCTAAAATATTTATTTTTATTGCTTACAGATTTTAAAAAATATTTTTGTCTTTATAAAATTAATTATATGCATTCATATTATTTTAATTTATATAATTAATTATTTCAATTCTTAATGTAAAAATGATAAATTCAATACGTATTACTTATTTTTTAATCCGTGTCCTTAGGACGCTGATTATCATTCTCCTCAATACAATTGTATAATAGTTATGAATATTTTTGTCATTTTAAATAAAATAAAACAATATTAATAGTTATTAGATCACATTTTTTTAATATCACAATTAATTATTTTTACATAATTTAATGTATATTAATTATCTTTAACGAAAATCTTTCATATACCGGTAAAAAAAATATGTAATAAATAAATGACTCTTTTATTATTATTATTAAGATATATCTCCTTCTCTTTATTAACAACGGACGCACTCACACAAAAATTAGGAGGCCAGAATATAATTATATTTCAAATAAGTAAATAATTAACTAAATATGAATAGATTCTCTTTTTTAAATAGATTACTTATCAGAAATTTTTATAAGTTTTTTATTGTTTATTTATAGTGTCATGTTTTTGTTTGACAGCACATTTAATTTTGTTTCATTATAAGTAATTTCAAGAAACTTTAACGAATTTATATTTTTTATTTAGTTATGTTAAGAATTTGTTTAATTTTATTTGGAATTCATGTTTAAAGAAATTGAATATAATACATAAATGTCTTTTATCATAAATTTCGTAATTACAACCGCGGATCTTATAAGTGTCTTAAAGGGGACCATGACCCCCAAACACTTTTACTGTTTTAAAAATAATTTTAAAATAATTATTTTATATTAATTCTTATTATTTTTATAAAATATAATATTTAATGTTAATAAATAATAAAATATAAAATTAAATATAATAAAAAATAAATTATTGAGATTTTTTTTTTCTTTCTCGTCTTAAGTTTTTAATATATTGTATTCATTTGCTACTTTTGTATATATATTTTTTTTGTTTTTAAAAAGAAATAAAAAGTTAGACATAAATTCATTCTCTCCACTCTCATTTCTTATAAGTTCTCTTTCATTCTTCAAGAAAAAAAAAATAATTCTTTTGTCTCTTAATAGTAAAATATTAGTTTGATATTTAGTATTTTTTTTTATCTTATAATTTTTTTTGTATATTTATTTTTTATGAATATAGAAAGAAAAGTTATGTTATGTACTATATATTTTTTCATAACCATTTTTAAATGTGCCTTATTTTCATAATTATTTTAATAATTATGTCTTTCAATTCTTGATTAGATTTTGATAAATTAATTTTTAGTCTTAATTTTGTTTTAAATGTATATTGATGAAAAATAAAACAATAAGTTCATTTTTTAAAATGAAAAGAGGACTGTGAAGATGAAAATAATATAAATTTATTTTTTTCACCTATTTTCAAGTTTTTAAGCATAATACTAAGGATTCAATGAATTCAAGTGTTGAATTAGAGAACCTTTCTTAAGATTCAAATAATTATAGGAGGAAATTTCATACTAATTCTTTGGAATTATAGGTGAGAAATTTCATATTAATTCCTTGAAACTTATTATAAGAAAATTTTCAAATATGGGAATATTCAGTGAAAGAGATTAAATTAAAAAAAATTAAAATGAGTTCTATATCAAATACAATTTCAAAACCATCATTTTTCTAAGAAAAAATATACTAAGAGATTCCAATACTAAATTATATATGCTTTTGTTATATTAATGACATTATAAAATATAAAATTTGAGTATATTATTTTGGCCTCTTCAAAATTTTTGATCAAGATTCGCCACTACATAGTTGAGATTTCGGCTTACTCTTTCTAAATGATTGAAATAAAGAATATAATTTCTTTTTATTAGCTTTCTTATTACATTCTTCCCAAATTCTTTCATCAACAATCAAAACAATTTTTTCACATCTATAAAATATACAAATTAAAGAAACTCTGGACACAACAAGAAAATTTCGAAAAAAGAAATAAAAAAATTGAAAGTATTAAAACTTCACTCAAAAAGGAAAAAATGTGGTACATTCAAATTCAAGAGTGTGGCTCTCTATATTTAATCTTGATGGTCGCCTCATACAAGTACAATATGGTCTTTATATCAAAAGTCTTCTTGATAGGAGTTTCAGACAAGTGTGTTCCATTAAGATGAACAACGGGTTGAGATGAGTACTCATGGTTGAGGGGGAGCGTACCATTATGAAAGGCACTTAATTCAGAGAGATGGTTGAGATTCAAGTGTAAGTTTAAGTCTCACATTGGGTAGAAATGAAAATTGAACAACATATAAGGCAGACGACCCATAAGGTTTCAGGTTGGAAGTGGTGTCAATTTCTTATGTTGGTTAGACTCATGTCTCATTGGTGTTGTTTCAGTGAACCTCCTAACTTGAAAGAGGCATTAATATCAAAGTATGGAAAGTTATCTTTCTTGAAAGTGATGTTGAATATGCCTACTTTATCTATAGTTGCTAGTTGCTTAAAATAATGCTTAATTACTTCTCATCCTTATTTTGGTTGAAAAGTTGCAAGTAGGTATGCTTTTATTTTAGTTTCAATCAAGTCAAATATTTTGAAAAATTAACTCAATTAAATAATTTTCGTTAGTACCTTACAAACGATGTTAAAGACATACCACATGTTAATTGATAGTTTTTGTTTATATTTTTTGCAAGCTTTTTTGTCGCTGACGTGTCAAGTTCCGTGGATGACACATGGTACATTATCAATGTCACGTGACATGACATGACATGATAGTGACAATGTCAATTATCTTTGTCTTGTATTCAATTCAGTTTTTATATATGTCTTTTTATTGAATTGAGTCTCAATTCTTTTAAATTGAGTAATATTATTTCTCTCTAAATTGAGACCAAATTTATTATTTGTCAACATAATATCAAGAGTCTTTACTTCATTTATTATAACTAAAATTCATTAATGATTATAAATGTGAGAATAGAAGTCCCACATCGGTGGGAACTTAGTTTGAGATTTACTTTTTATGTTATAAAAGGGAGTTCATTGTTTCTTTAAGAATCATCCCAAAGTCTTTCTTTTCTTTCTATTTGCTTTATTGAGTGAGAGAAAAACAAGAGAGAATATTTGTTTCTCTTTGAAGGTTCTCCTTATTAGTTTTTTCCCATTTGTTTTCTCCTTGGAGATTGAGAAAGTGGTATGTAATTTGTTTTTCTTTGAATAAATTATATTCATTGCCTATTGTCTATGTATTCGTTTATTTTCATTTTTTGTTTATTTTCATCTTGTATTTTAGTTGTGAGTACTTGTGCTAGTACTCTGATACCCAACAATAAATTGTACCACAAATAAATAAAATTAAATAATCATATGAATATGCAATATAACATTTTTATAGTGTGATATTAATATACCAGATTAGGTATTCCTTAAGTAACCAACCCAACTTACAAACATATTGAAGATCATTAAAAGAGATCCATTTCATCTCAATGACTAATTTATCAACATTTGGTTTAATGTCAACAGGGGAACACAAGATTTGGAAAGCTTTAACAAATTCTCCACTATATATTTAGTTGAATTAGAGAGCCACGTTTAAACTCATATATGTTTATTTTTCTTTCAACTATTTAATTAAATACATTTAAAATCTAGAGTTTAACCTCAAAACTTTCTATCAAATTAAACCCGATGAATTGATCCTCGTGTTTCAGAAACATAACTGATACAATAATAAAAAAGATAATTTTTTAACAACTAAATTTTATAAATTTTTTTTTTTTACAATTTGAGGTAATATTTTTTAAGTAATTTTTTATATATATTTCAAAATCAATTAAAAATAACATATCGAATTATTATATAAAAAAATTTATCAAAGTCCAATAATTATAATATTAAAAATACAAAAACTTTGCAAGATTATTTACCCCGTCACTATCCACTACACCCTACAAGTAATAAAAGTGTCTTCCACTAACTCTCTAAAGAATACTTCAAATCACATTCATTTTCAAACACTACCATATTCAATATCGGTGTATAATATTAATAACACGAGTCATTATCCACACCAAAATATTAAAAGAGGGAAACGAAATGTTCAACCAATGAAGTGCTTGCGAATTCAAACGCCAACCTACCCTACAAAACTTTGCCTCCACCTTTCATGCAACTTCCCTTTTCCCTTTCCCACTGCCAAAAGTCACATATTATCACTTTATCAAGGTCGGTTTTAAATTTCAACTAAATAACAACAAAACCAAAAAGAAGATTTTTTTTTTTTTGACAAAACCAATAAACAAACCTAAGAGGAAATGGAGTGACAAAGGTTGTTGTCGTGCATTTGAAGTACGGTTCCGTGGTACGGCCGTGTACCTGAAACCGACAGCATCATTGGGTGGGGCCATCAGTCCTATGTGTGCGTTGATAACTAAGAATCGTGAGGCTTACGATGTTATGAAAAATGTGACACGCCTCGTTTAAATTTCTTAAGTCAATTAGGGTTTAGTTACAAAAATTAGAAAATATATAGAAATGGGAATACAAATCAATTATTCACACACAATATTCTGGTCGCACGGGAAATTTTCCATGAGATCGATTTATTCTTGGAGAATAAAGAAAAGTAAAAATGAATTTTAGAGTATATTAAGATTGATAACATAGTTATTAATTTATTTGATTAGTTTGATTAATGTAAAAGCATTTAATAATAAGGTATTTTAAAGTATTTTATTTAAAAGATTTTTTGTTTATAGTTTATTGATTTTCTTCTCAATTACTATTTTTATATTTTAATACAATTTTTTCAACATTTTTATATATTATCTTGATTGCGTTTAATAAGATGTTAAAGAGTGATTTCAACATTTAAGATATTAAATATTTATTTTAATTATTGTATAATTTTATTATTTATTGTGTTTATTTTTAATTTTTTTAGTTTAAATTTAAAATTTAACTTTTTGAAAAATAAATAAAAAAATGAATTTAATTAATGCTTATTATATTTACGGGCTTGAATATAATGATTTTTTAAAATAAAATAATACATGCAATTTCTTATAAAATGAGTAAAAGATTAATAAAAATTAAATTATTTTTAAAATCTAAAATTATAATTGCATGATAGTATTTTTTTTTTCCAAAGACATACATTTTGTTTATACAATAAAATTATGTGATTATATACTTTTATATATTTTGTATTTATCAATAATTTTATTAAACACTTTTAATTCAATATGTCAACTTAGCAGTTGAAAGAGTTTATTAGTTGAAAACTAGTTTATTTATCACGAGCTAACTTATAAGTAGTTTCGTAGTTTTGTAAAAGAGATCTTTATTAGGTTTTTTGACTTAAAGTTTGATTTTTTTTTTTCTATTTTGACTTTAGTTACAAATTTTTACCATTAAAGGTTTTTGTGATTAAATTTTCTCTTATAGCAGGATAACAGTATTGCGATTCTAGATTAAGTATTGAATGTTATCTGTAAATTTTCATCTTCAGCCAATTAAATGCGTTTCTTTTTTAATTGAAATCTATAAAAGTAGCTTTTGGGTACCATAATTATAAATTTTAACTCTAATTAGGGTTTAGGGTTTACTCAATTACATGAGAAGCTTTTTGTGGATCAACTGCTTTATTATGAGTGCCAATACCATGTTTTTCTTCTATATACAAAAAGTGCCTAAACTCTTATGAAAGATGGATAAAAAGTTAACATTATTGAACTATATAGTAACTAACATTCAAATTTATATTAACAGAATTTTTAATTAATATATAGTGTAAAACTTCTGGTGCCCAAAACACAATACATAACAATAAATAAAAAATAAATGTTTTTTTTTGTGCTAGTTTCTTTGTTGTATATAATTTCAACGAACGTGGTTAGCGTTTGACAAAATATTTCTAGAATTTCAGACTTTTGTCATTTAGGTATGAATTTATATTAAATATAAAATATTTCATATCTAATGAAATGACAATCCATGTGCGTGTGTTTAAAAAAATATATGAGATATGTTAAAAAAATCAATTTTTAAAGCACTGGTGTAAAACAATTTTTTATTACCAAGTTTGACTATTTTTGATTAGTTATTTTATATATGATAAGAATCAACATTTAACAAATAAAATGAGTCATTATGTAGTAATAACTGAATATAGTTATACATATTTAATATTACATAATATATCAAGCAATAACTAATTAAAAATATCAAGTTAATTCCGTACAATTTTAAATTAATTAATGTTAATTACAAAATAACAATCCATTTTTGTGTGTGTCTAAAAAAATATTTTTGAGATCAGTTAAGAAAAGCAAATTTAAAAGACTGGTCAAATAAATTATTTTATTAACAACTTTGACAATTTTGATCGGTTGTTGACTAGTTTTTTTCCTTAATATGGGTTCACAAGGACTACCTAACTAACTCATAATTCTTCTATTGAACTTGCTGATTTAGCTTGATATTTTTCATTTATTACAAACATAATCAGGATTATCTTATGATTATAACAATAATTATTACAATATTAACAATAATTGGCATGTCACATGCTGGATGTTATGTTTTACTTTTATTCATGACGACAAAAATAGTAAATTTTAAATTGAATGCCAAAACTTGTATTCAACATTTGGCTATATATAACATGAAGTTGGAACACAAACAGACAGTGATTTTTTTATTTGAAATGTTTTTTAATATAATCTGTTGAAAGTTTATTAAAAAAATGAATTAATTGCGTTGATTAAGGTAATAAGACGACTAATCAAACATCATATTTGAGTTCTTAGTTAATGTCGTTCATATTGGTTACTTTGTGTACGGAGTTGTACACTTAATGCTGAATACTCAACCTCATGTAATTGGCTTTTTTTGTGGAGGTTGATATTGAAGTGATGTATATAATAGAAAATTATATAATATTTTTCTTTGTATCAACTTGTTTCAAAAGTATAAATATAAATAATAAGAGTTTCATATATGGACGTTGATACAAATTAACAATGAAACAAATAACAATGCATTTTCTCCATTGAATTTAACTTGCCATATGATAATAAATTTGCTGTTAAAAAAAATGAAAAGAAAATTAAGAATATCTCAACTTAGTGAATCGTAATTATTAGATTGAGATATGAATATTATAAAATCTATTCAATAAAATATGAGGATATGATATGAAAAATAAAAATAAAATAATAAATAATAAATAAAATTTTTAATTATAAATTTTTTTTTGTTATTGTTATATTTTAATATAATTTAAAATAAAATAATAAAAATAAAAATCTTACTGTTACTCAAGTTTTTATGAACTTTTAGTTTTATGGATTAATGTTATTTATAGTTAACGACACAATCTATTTTTTGTATTTTCCTCTTCTACTTGTGAATATCACCTAGGTGGACGGGGAAAGACACAACAAATACTAGAATTCTCTCAACAATGTTCTTTTGTTCTTCTTTTCTTTTTTATATTATCTCTTAAGACATAAGTATTCGTAAGATTTGAAAATCCTTCGTTGCACTCGGTCAATTTGTTTGACGGGTTGTTGTATCTTAAGAGAAAAAGGCATATGATTTGTTTAGTCATGTACAATAGGAGCGTTTTCTTTTGAAAGATAACGCTATGCGTATCTCAACCGACTTTGTCTATTCTTTTCTTGTTTATTTTTTTATCTCTTATTGTTATTATAAATAATGGTTGAGTATTTGATTAATATTTGTTGATTTATATATATATATATATATATATATATATATATTTGTGTTTTTTTTTTTCTAATATTTATTTTTATATTATTTCATATTTTTATTATTAATAATATTATTTGATTTAGTCATTTTCTAACAATTGAGATGTTGTTAGAATACATTTGCTATAAAACGGCTTCTTTTATAATTTTTATTTATGACTATTAAAGTTAAAAGGAAGTTATTAAAAGAGTAGGAGGAATAGATTGGAATAAATAATCTTCAATAATAATCAGGAGTAGGGATGACAACGGGTCGGGTCGAGTACGGATAGTGCTACTCGCAACCCGACCCGCAAAAAAAAAATCCGCGCGCTACCCGCCTTTTTACCTGTCGGATATTCGCTTAAAAAATATTCGTGGATATTTTTAAAACCCGGGAGTACCCGTGGATACCCGATACCCTCAAATATTTAAAAAATATATATTTTATAAATTATTTAATATAAATTTATAAAAATAAAATATAAATTAAATTAAATTAAATTATAATTATAATTAAATTTGACATAATAAAATATACTGCTAATTTTAATTTTAATTAAATTTAACTTAATAAAATATAAAGTAAATTTTATTTTTATTTTTTTTTTTTGGGTAATTGGTACCCACAGGTATGGATAGTATGATACTCGAACCCGACTTGTTTATAAGCGGGTATTAAAATACCCGCTACCTGCTACTCGCGGGTAATAAATACCTGCGGGTACTAACTATCCGCCGCAAATTTTATATGCGGATATTCGCGGACACAGGTATTTTTGCCATCCCTAATCAGGTCAGGAGTCTATTAGTTGGGTGAAGTTAACTTATATCCAATTAAAAGCATTAAGATAAGAATTGAGGATCATACGTGAAAACTTTAGGATCTTACTCATCAGTCTTTTTATTAAACGTTAGACTCGCCGATGTTGAAATTCAATTATTATATTTATTATTTTATTTTATTTTTATTATTTAAGTTAATATTAAAAGTTAAATATATTTTTAGTCTCTAAATTTGAACATAAAATTGTAATTCGTTATGAAACTTTAATATTTTAATTTCCAAACTTCAAATTTTGTGGATATTTTATGAACTCAACTATGTTAATTTTGTTTACATGTTAAGCGCATCCTAAACTAACAAAATTAGAATGTGTCAAATGGTATAAACAACTCAAACGTCAGTCCGAAATATCACTTGATACGTACATCAACAAAATTTAACACAATTGTTTTAGAGATACTATACTCATTCCTTAGTTTGATGATCAAATTATATCAAAGTTTTAGACAAATATGAAATTCAATTTCATATTATAATTTACAGACTAAAATCATCTTTAACCTTTATTATCATTACTATTATTATTATATAATGACTAGGAGATAAATGTCTAATACCAACTAATGTCCCATTTCTCATATTTTCTCTCATTAATTATAGGTTAAGAGTAAAGAATTTTATATGTTGAAGCACCTACTAATTATATTAGATATAATTTTTAACTAAATTATTGCAAAATAGTGAAAAATTTTATAATATTAATTATAATAAACATAATTGTATTTACTTTTTTAAGTCATGCTAAATAATGTTGATATTTAGGGATGAAAGATATTGATCATTGTCATTTTTATGATCAAAGCCATTAGGCTAGGACATTAAAAATATGAATGAGATAGGGTTAGTAAACGAAAGGGGTTATAATAATATATGTAAAACAATTATATAAAAATAGATTGATCTTCAACTTATTGATAGTTAAATTTTTTTATAATATGATTATTACTTATTTAAGTTCTAAAGAGTAAAATAATTTATTAAGTCTTTCACTTGATTGAAGTGTATATAAGTGAGATTCTTATTTATATTTCACTTGTTTCAAACGTATACGAGTGAAATTTATTATTTTACCTCTAGATTAAACAAATAAGTATAGAAGTTTGAATTAACTAAACGAGTGTCGATGAATTAATTTAGTCTCTTGCTCATTTCAAGCCAAAATGTGAAGCATTTAATGCAAGTCGTCTAACATTTATTGTCTAACATGACTTAAAAAGTTTATTTAACGAGTGATTTTATTGAAAGCTCAATTAATCCCATTTGGACAAATATCAATTAAAACACTAAATTTAAACTCAATTATTCCTTACGAAATTTAAGATTGATTGTTCTAAATGTTATAGAAAATATACTAATTTGTTCTTCATTATCTCAATTCATTTTAAAAAAATTCACTACGCTACTTTCTTATAGTGTCATCATCTCCATTAAGGGTGGGTAAAAAAATTGGTTTACCCGATCTAGTCCAATTTTGAACTGAACCGGTCCACTAAAAAACCATTTTATAAATTCTGTTTTCTATTTTTTATCCATATTTTATATATTTTTCTTATCATATTTTTATTTTATTTACATAGATTTTAAAACATGGGAAATCCAAATTTTAAAATTGGATCACACTTGTATCCAGGCTTATTTGAACCGCAAACAAGCTTATCTGAACCGCAAACATCCCAAATTCTCTATTCCAAAATTTCAATCCTCTAAACCCTAAATCTCTTCTCTCTTCTCTTCTTGTGGTTGATTGATCCAAGGTAAGTCTAATTACTGGTACAAACGATGTTTCTCGTTTCTCCTCCCCCTCCCGTTCATTTCTTCTAGTTTTAAGTTTTTTTTTGTTGGATTTTGCTGGAGCAAAACGAACGGTGGGTTATTTGTGGTGTCGTGATCATCTTTTGATTCATTCATTTGTTTGATTTTGTTTTAGAGAACAAATGACACTATTGCACTAATGGATGCATTTAGGGTTCTAGAAACTAAGATCGATTCCAACACCAATGCCAACATTGATAGCTCCAGGTCTATTTTCTTTTTTCTTCTCTCCTTTATTTTTATTTTTATTTTTATTTTTATTTTGAGGCATTTAATTGTAATGCTATTGTTTGTCAAAGAAGGATTTATGCTAAGCTACTTGCTTGTGTGTTCAACCAAAATAGTGTCATCTGAGTTTGATATATAACTATTCCTATTTTTATTTATATGAGCTTGGGGCTTGGAGGATTGATTATAAGAGAAGAATTGTGGTAGAAACATGGTTGATTAAGTAATAAATTAATAAATGTGTGCGATTCTCTGGAACACTTTTGTAATATAGTAGTTGCAAAATTTGTTTTACTTTTCCACATCTACTTTGTCTAAATTTTGTTGGTGAGAATAATCATTATTAGAGTTGATGATTTTAATAATCTCTTGCTTAATTTCAAAGTCATTAGAAACAAAAACCCACATTTTCAATGGGAACAACTCATGTATCCTCGTATCATTGAACACAATCTTTGTTAGAGTGGTCTTCTTTCCCAAGCCTCCAATCCCCACAATGGGGATGACAAAAAGCCTTTTCTCATTATTATTCGGATTCTACTGCACCAAAAGTTGTATACTATTTTCTTTATCTTGATTCCTTCCTATGACATCTGAATCAATAACGTAGGAGTATGTCATGTCCTTCTTATGTACAAAACATCTATCAACATCAATTCTTTCAAGACTAAACTTATGTCTGTCTGTTGCAACCTTGTCTATCTCTTCTTGATTGATTTGCTCTGTTGAGCCATCCTATAATGAAAAACAAGTGGATTAGAACTTGAGAAGAAGTGTGCTACCTTGATTGTGGTGTTTCCATGAGCTTGGACAACTTGTTTTCGCAATGTTTCACACTCAAATTCATCCAACACATTTTCAGCATCAAAGAAGACATGTTTGATCTGCCTCAGCCATTCCCGTAGCTCATAATCCTCATACTACTTCTCCTCGGTGTTGACCACAATATAATTTCTTTGAGTTAAACTTCATGTTCCATGCCTCTTGCAATCAGTACGTAATGAATGGACTTCCTTACATACTTTTTATCTGATAGACTAGTTATGTTGTTTCCTATATAATCTTTGAGTTAATTATTATTCCAACTCGTTCTTTTTCCAACCAATCTGAATACAATCATTTTTATTTTAGTTTTGTTGTTGATTACATAGTTTAATGTTTTCAAATGTAGTTTATAGCCTATTCTGATTTACTTGTTTTCACTATTACTATTTAGTTTAGTTGTTCTCATCTTGTTTTCTTTGATGATTTACTTGTTTTGCTATTACTATTTTTTTGTGTGTAATGTTTTTAGTTGTGCTTTCGTATTTTTAATGAATTCCACTGATTTTTACTCATTTTCATTTAGCTGCTTATGTTACTTACTTTGTTGACTACTAAATTTTGGCTTTCTAATTGCTTCTCTGATTTTCTGTTTTTAGATACACTTTATTGTTTTTAGACCAATTTTTTCATTGTAATTTCTTTAGTTTTTGTTGTTTTAAGCTAGTTTACTATTTTTCATTTGGTGTTTTGAACAAATGTTTTTCTAAATTGTTTTGATAGCTTTAATTGTAATAATGACAATTAAAGCATGATTTTATTAATTTGAATTTCTTATTATACCTATCATGTGAATAAATTATTTAAATTTCTTTAATAATTCGTTCATGTTTCAGATAAATCACAAATAAAATGGATTGATTCCTGTAACATCCCGACCGGATATTATGGATTTAATTAATATAATAAAGAAATAAATAATAAAATTTCATTTATTATAACTTAGATTCCCAAAAACGTGAGAAAATTAAAACTTTATTACGATATAATGTAACTTAAATTTCATAATTCATAAAATTCCAAAATATATAAAAAAGGTTAAAATACTCCGTTGGTCCTCGTTTTGGTTCAGAAATCTCAAATTGGTCCTCGTATTTTAATTTGTCTCAATTTCGTCCTCGTTTTGGTTATTGAGTATCAAATCAAGGCAATCGTTAA
>Ga0099823_1001621_pt1 | contig 19028 bp, 4 predicted proteins | sample CowpearedBW_FD_76831 | JGI IMG/M metagenome (GOLD analysis project Ga0099823, IMG submission 76831) | Root nodule microbial communities of legume samples collected from California, USA - Cow pea red BW | ecosystem: Host-associated > Plants > Roots > Nodule | place: USA: California | collected...
AAAAAAAAAAAAAAAAAATATGGGGTGCAGGATGATGAAAACTATGGAGGTGCAGAAAGGAAGAAACTTCCTCTAGAAAATATATTCCGTATGTATGGTGACTGACTGGTATCAATGAAAATAATGAGAACAGACACTATTTTGTTTTTTTCAAATATTTTGTTTACTAGCATCATCATCAGCAAAGGAGACTTTATTAGTTGTCTAATATATCATAGGGAAAGTCTTCATATTTCAGTTGAACCAAAAGAAAAAGTAATGTAATTTAGTTATAAATGTAAAACCTCATGACAGCATTCCACAGATTATTTTAAAGCCAACTGCATGAAATATCCAAAATACACGAGACAGTTATATTCCTTCCCTTCATGAGGGAGGGTTTACTTTGTAAAAATGGGAATAATAGCAACGTCTTTGAACAAGTATTGATGGAAATAATTTTCACAATATGTATAGAAGTCACGATATAGCGACATGAAAAGAAAATATGTAGAAGACATACAAACTGAAGGTCATTAATACAGGAAATATAAAACTGAAGGTCATTTCTCAATAACATGAACAAAAAAGATACCGCAACTGCTATGGCTAAACCTACAAATGAAAAAAAATCTTGAAATTTTCCATTAACACTATCAGAAAACCTTTATGACATGCCTGCATTTATTCTAAATATGCCAAGACTCAACTCTGCTGTAAGGAATAAAATCAAAGAAAAATTATGCTACCTGATTTACATCCTCTGATAAAGTTTCCATTTTCAACAATCGATGATGGAGCCTAGCTGGTGAAAGAGTGACATTGGAAAACAATTTTGGTAAAGATATCTATCAGCACATTGCATAACCTTGATTTTTCAAACCTTGCCAAAAGGACTAATTTCCTGGGTATCTAATTCAGATCAATGAGCTCTTAATTCAGGACTAATTCCTCACTTCAAGATCCATAGGTATCACCTGCTGTTAATTCAGGACTTGACCTCACCAGAAAGGCCTAAGAATTATCGCGTGGTGTCGGGAAGCTAACCCCTTCCTTTAGATGGCTTACCTCCGTGGGACACAACCATTTCAGCATGTTTGGACCTAAAATCTGGTGGAGAAACAGATGCACATATTGTTAGGCAAGAAACAGTATGAGTACATAGATGCAAATTAGTGGGAGTAAAGACCACAGTTTAGGGAGAGACCGAAGTAATGTTTCTGTATGCACCAATGTTGAATGGATGCCGGTAGCTCTGCCCAGACTTCATAGCCAGCCATTTTGCACGATTTCCTTCATGATACTGGGAAAAGGGCACAAAATGACATCTTCCATGACAGATAAAGACAGTATTTTAGTGGAGTACATTCAACTGAAAACCCACCTCTATGGTTGTCATATTATGAAGGACAAGGTAGACATGCCATCCAAAAAGAGTCAAAAGGGTTATGGTCAGGCCCACCATCATCGTTCCATACAAGACCTGAACACCACCATTTAATAAGTCTTATTGTTAGATTATGTTTTAAGAAAATTACAGAGTAATAAAACAAGAACAAGTTATTCATGTTCTCAGAATGTTTTCTCAACAGAAAGCCATGTAAAGCACCCATCATTTTCTAATACCAAGTTGCAAATTACAAGTTTATAATTATCAGAAAAGGGGGAAAATAAAACCAGGTTGCTTCATCATTTACTTGTGATGAAAATAACTGTGGATAGAGAAAGTAGTCTATCAAGAGACCACTTATTTAATGTGTTAAAGTATTTCACTCTCTGTGACGGTAGAGACCATATTTGCCACAAATTATATTAGGAAACAAATTTAAGCTCAGACATGGACATCTCTTACATGAGACTCTACACATTTGGGGACAGCGAGTGACACAATAGGCTCAACAAACCTCGTTTGAGGAAACTATGATACTAAATTAGGAAGCGAGTTTAAGCCTAACTCATTCTCATAAAACCGGCTTGTAAGGTGAGATTTGCTTTTATTTATACATTGTTAAATTGATCTTATCTCTTGTCGATGTGAGATCTCCAACAAATTAGAAGTACTAGAAAGAAGTATATGCAATGACTCTTTTGTCCTGCAAATGCTTGCTATTTGGATCCATGGGAATGTCTTCAAACAAGCATAAACTCGCCTAGGATATTGGAACACTAGTGGCAGATTGAGCCATCACAATACCTAGAAAATTCACAAGGTGAGCCAAATCCTTAGTCTTAAATTGGTAGATTCTTGCCTCATCTCAGCACATAATCAAGGTGACACCATCTCAAACAATCGAATAAATTACCTAACCTTGGGATGAGTGTCAATAGAGTATGAAATGGTTTGTCTCACAACAAACACCTGAGTGACACAAGCAGAAAATCAGTCTAGACTTCCCATGGGCAACAAATCGAAGTGGTTTCTCCCTATAAGCTCATGCATAATCCCCACGGAGAAAGGCAATCTATCCTTCCAGTTCCATACCCACCACAGGATTTCTATCGCACAGCTTCACCACAGGCAATCATCAATGTCCCCAGGTCTTGAGATTTTCCCCGTCACATCCAACTATCAATGTGGTTCCTCTACCTACTATCACAAATCCTCTAGATGGGTTTGAAGATCCCTATTGGCCAAAATTATCGAGTCTTGTGGTCTCCCACAACCCTTATCTTAATTGAATCTTGTATCATTCTCTAGATCTAAGAACTCTAAGGCCAATTGGGACTGCAGAATTAACAAGAAACATGGATTTGACTTTATTAAAGAACTGAATTCCTGACTACACTCACTGTAAAGTGGGTCTAAAACTAATGTACCCCTCTGCCAAAGACTCCTCGCTATACAATGGTACAGCCGAGGATCACTATGCAGCATCATGCTTGCATAAGCAAAGTGTGTAAACTGTCTATATTGCAAATGAAATTCATACAGAAATTCCAAGAGACTCTAGACTCTCCTATCACATAAACAATCAGCAGTCTCAGTAAAAGCCCCTTTCCCAACTATAACAACTCTAACTAACTAACTAACTATTGGGTCAGTTTGGGACCCATCAGCCATTGCCCATCCCGTTTTCTTCCAACATAGATATGCCCAAAACAAGCCAAGAACAACATTACAAGAAATCATTAAAAGGGATGACACGCTGAATATATCCCATAGAATTTGGCTTTTAACCAAGTCAATGACCCCATGTAATCCGTGTAACCTACCTCACTTAGATAGATAAGACTCAAAGGAGATTGCAATTTCAATTGGTTCGGTTTTATGGGAGAAAACCTACCTTATCCAATCATCGTGGTTTTTTCATTTCATCATTTGATCATTTTTTTTCTTTCAAAACTGATCCAATCCAATTTAAATCAGTTATTGAATCAATTTTCAGTTTTTCAAATTAAGAAAATAAATAAATTGTGACAATACACAACACAATCATTACATTGGAAAAATAATAAAATTTTGTGACACAATATACAATCCAATACTAATAAAGGAAATTACTAAAACGGGTGAAATGGTGAATAATATCCAATGATACTGTGTAATCCGTGTAACCTATCTCACTAAGAGAGATAAGACTTAAAGAAGCTCACAATTTGGACTGGATTAGTTTGGAGGGAAAAAAACCTATTCCAATCATTGTGGTTTTAGCTTTCATCATTTGATCAATTTTGCTTTTTTTTTAACCATATCTGGTCCAATCCAATTTAAATAAGTTTGGATTGGATTGATTTCCAGTTTTTTAAATAAATAAAAATGATGAAGTACACACATCAATAATCATATCCGAAGCATAATAAACCTTGTCTACACAATCCAATACCCATAATGAAATTATGCCAAGACAAACATAAAATTCCAATACGTGACATTATATGCTAAATAGTCCAAATTCTAAAATAGAAATTATGCTAAGCCAATCTTAAACACCATTACTAGTAGAAGGAAACACTAGACAAGCAGTAACAAAATTAGTAAATTAATCTGACACAGTACCAAAGTAAAATATAGGTGCAGTTCGATCTGGATCAGTTTTCCGTGGAAAAACTGAGGAGTAATCCCATCGAGATGAAATTCAATTTATGTGCCATCGTTGGTTCTTTCAGTTTATGATAATTTGGATCAATTGCTAACTTTGTGTAGTAGCTATTGCATTGGGATACTCTGTTAAGACTAGTGTGGTTGTTGTCAGAGCCACAACATAACCCCATTACGGTGCATGCAATATATATATATCAGGCAAGATGAAGAAAAAATGTGATTGAAGCAAATGAACGAAGGAAAGGTACAAGGGTTCTCTCAACTTAAGAGAATGCCTTAGCTTATAAGTGGAAGAAAAATGAAATTAGAATTATTTGCAATTGAATAAACTAGGAGACATGTAATAACATGAATAGATTACGAGTAACTGTGACGATTCCAGCATCTGAAATTAACTTAATTATTCAAAACGTAAAAAATGTGTTGAAAGATTTTGAAGAATGAACAGACTACAGCCTTTAGAAAGGATAAATATGTATAGCATACAAGTTTTTTTTTTATATATTTGACAGGAGTACAAATTAATTGCATATATGTTAGAACATCTTTAAATAACAATAGCATTTAACTTACATAAAAGATCTTAAGAGAACTCCCTTTAATGAGGTCCCAGTCCTTCTGAAATACACAGCTTATAAATATGACCTGCACATTGTAAATGCTTATGTCAAATAAAAATCTATCCACAAAAGAATCAGCAGATGCCAGATTGAAAACTTACCGTAGCATAAATACTTGAAATGGTGGCATATAATACAAAAACAAAGAAAGCCTTATAATTCCAATAACCAACACAATTATTTATCCACAAGCAGTGATGATCCTACATCAAATTTAGCAACAAAAAAAAAGGTCAAAATAAATCCTTGTTTTGTGAACTGAAATGTTAAATCGAACTCAAAGTAACTTACAACAACTGACCTACCATTTTCAGAATACACCTTCTGCAAACTCGACAATGATGTGTCCTCGGAGGTTTGTACACAAAGCACTTGTCACATTTCTTCGGTGCTTCACTCTGCAGCAAGTTAATCAAGGAACTCAGCAACAGATCAAATAAAGTAGATCATCAATATGTAAGAAAAAATAACAATATCAACACCTTAATCTGTCATAAACACATCAACAACTTTACACAATGTAAAAGCAACACCTAAATCCTTGGCCACAAGAAATCACAATGAGTGAGAAGGTAATGCTAGAGAATCTAATATAATCTAATCTAATCCAATCCAATCATAAAAATTATAAAATTCAAATTTGGACCTAACTCATGCCCAAAAGTTCATTCATAATATATACATTATTTTGGTCATATTACTACTCAACTGGGATCTCCCACAAGAAGATATACACAAGATCAAAAATCCATACGTTAAACACAATAAACTATTCAATAATCATAAACAACAGCTAATTTGATGCACCTGCAGCATTGATCATTGACAATTCACAAATAAACCAAAATTCAGAGAAATTCAGTTCAAATTCCTACTCAATTCACGCAAGGGACACAAAGAAGCTACAGGTTTAAAGACATAGATCGTATTCCGAAGCAGCAAATGTAAACGCAAAGCATTCCCAGGATTCATTCAACACATACCCATTGTATAGATGCGAGAAAAGCTTACATCTTTGGAGAATTCAACATCTGGGGCATAGGAAGAAGGCACGTGACCGGGATCAGTGAAAACGCAGGAAAAGAAAGAGAAGAGGGAGAGAAACGCAAAGAGAGAGAAGAGATAGGCATTCAAAGTGGCAGGGGAACTCTGCAAATTGAGCCAGTCATGGAGGAAGACGAAGATTGAACTGTAATACACAAAACACATTAACGAAAACACTGCCAACACCGGCACAGATAGAAACCTTTTGCCCTTTGTCGACATGGAGAAGAGAACCCCTTCTTGCCACTCGATTTACTCTACACTTCATGTAAAAAATACTATTAGTAGCTGAAAATGTAATCTTTAACATAAACTATACTTTCCTGTCATTTTTTCATGTTATTTCTTATTTTACATTTCTATACACTTTTTTATTGTAAAAAAAACTACTATTTTTTTTCTTGGTTACATAATGTAAAAATTATTTGGAAGCATATATATATATATTCACTTTTTTCATTAACAGTGTAACAATGTAAAAAAAATGCTGTTGGGAATAAGCTTTTTCTTAAAGAGATATTTTGTGAAAATATATTTGGCTAGCTTCTTAAAAATGGTAAGAAAAAAAATTTAAGCAATGTAGTCTTTGCAAAATGTATAATATAGGGAGAGATTAATATAATTTTAATACTTTCAACATTTTAAATAGTTTTATTTATTTATTTAAGGCATAATTATATTTTTAGTTTCACATAAATTTAAGAAATTTTAGCCGAGTATCTCATAAATTTTGGTGATCTATTAAATCATTGATACTTTAAAATTTTTCACAAGTGAAAATTTCTGTTAAATTTGTGATATGTCAATTATCTTGTATTATCACTTTTATTAAATTTCATCACATAATATTTATCATAAGAGACTACGATGACGAGATATATTTTAAATATTTACTATATGAAATGAAATTTATTTTTAAACTTAATTAAAATTATAAATTTAAAAGTAAAAATAAAAAAAAATTGTAAAAATTAAATACATAACTATAAAATTATAAAATTATAAAATTACAAAAATTAAAATTAAAATATTTACAATTTAATAATTTTGTATCTTCATAATTTCACAACTTCATAATTTTATAGTTTATAATTATATATTTTTATATTTGTATATTTGTATATTTTATAATTTTAAAATTATGAAATTATATATTTTTATAATTTTGTAATTTTTTTATTTTTTGTAATTTTGTAATTTTTATTTTATAATCTTGTATTTCATAATTTCATAATTTCATATTTTTGTATTTTTTACTTTCTTCTTTTGAATTTTATAATTTTAATTTAATTTAAAAATAATTTTTGTTTAATACAATTAATATTTGAAAAAAATATCATCATTATAATCTCTTGTAACAAAATATTATATAATAATATTTAAGGAGTAATTGTGCAAGCAAGTGACACTCAAAATTAACAACAACATTTAACTATAAGACTTAATTGAAATATTTTAAAATTTTAAAAAATTAATAAACCACAAAAATATATTAGATAATTAATATTAAAAAATCTTAAATTTGTGAAGACTAAAAGCATAACCTTTATTTAAATAATACTAGAAGAGGTGATATTTTAATATTTAAATGAATAGTTTACTTTAAAATTCATTATTTACTTTACGTGAAAAATCACATGATCAACATTGATTTATTATCTTTACCCTAAATAATTTTATATCAAAGTAGAAATACATATTTTAAAAAAAATAGTGATGTTATATAAAATATCTAGTTTCAAATATAAATAATATTATTTTAGATTTAGTCAATAAGTTTTACTAAATAAAATATTTGCTGTTACTAGAAATAAAAAATTCATAAAATTATAAAAATACTAAATACTATTTTTTAAACAATAAAAAGTGAAATAAATAAAAGAAAAAGAAAAATTGATATCTACTTAAAATACGAGATAATTTGGTAAACTTATTTTCTCACTGAATAATGAAACTTTTTTTTCGAATTTTAAATAATAGCGTTGCTTAAGTACAATGAGAAAGACTTCAAAGTTGAAAAAATAGCTGTAAATTTTAATGTAATTGTTTTTATCTGCGTAAGAAATATTTACTTAATTTTATTTTTATACTGGCAATTTCTCAAATAATTTCTATATTCTTGAGATATAAATAAATTTCTTTTGCTTTTAATAGAAAATTAAAACGATTTAAACTAAAAGTTCATTTCTTCTAACTAGTTAATAATTTCCTAATATATTTGTACATAAAAATTAAAATTTATAAAAATAAAAATATTACTCATTTTAAGAAACAAATTTATAAAATTTATTATTTTTACTAATTTAATTAAATAAAAACAAAAATTATTAAAATCTCACACTATATGAAGAAAAAATAAATATAAAACAAGTAATTGCTAGCCTGAAGGCCCATGGGCCAAATATTATGTGGACGGTCCATGCCATTCTTAAATGAAAATGAAAAACTACAATTTGATTGTTTTCTACACCTAAGACATTCATCTTGTGCTGCACTGCATATTTCTGTCTAATTTAATTTTTTTTTATTGTTTAGTAAATTATACATATCAGTCCAACTTATTGCGAAAGTCTAATCATAAGTGGGTTGAATCTTATTTTACTATAATTAATCAATATTTTTTTTTTCAACTCAATACAAATTAAAGCTAGACAAAATTATAAGTTTTGAACTATTTTAAGTTTTAACTCCCTATCTACAAATAAAGGTAGCTCATTCAAATCTAAATATAATTATATTTAAGTCAAAAAAACTCTAATTTGCAAAGTCTCTTCCAAGATTAATTTTTATAATTTAATTGGAAATATTCAAAATTATTTATAGAAAATAAAAACCACAAAATCATAAAGTGTAAATCATTAAAATTTAGAAAAGTAAGAGATTAATAATTAATATCTAGAATATGTGATATTTTTCTATAATAATCTTGATTTTAGTTGAGAAATGCATTTTTATTGGATTATTCAGTAACAACACTGCCTTGGGTTAGATAATGCGATTAAAAAAAAGAACTTTAAAGTTCAAAGAATTTAATATATATTTTTCTTAATGTTTGTGCAAGTGATATTTGCTTCTTCCCATTATTATTATTATTATTATTATTATTATTATTATTATTATTATTATTATATTAAGTTATATTTTCCATTATATATAAAAAAAATTTAAGGAATTGATGTTTTTTAATTAGAAAACTCAAATTCTTGTAAGAAACAAGAAACGCAATTAAAATTAAAATTTAACTTTATCTAATAATCTCGTCGACTAATTTATATTACACTGACCATAATATATTTATAGTATGACAAGTCAAAAAACAAAACAGAAAGGAATTAAAATTAAAATTAAAATAGATCAATGAAACAATCATTAAAAAAATACCAAAAATAAATAAATAAATTTACATGCTAAGTTTAGAAAGTTATATTGAGCAGTTTACAACATCAGTTATAAGGACGAACGAAAAAAAACCAAAATAATAAATATCTAATTATTAATCCAGTTATCAAACTTAGGAAAGCGTCTCAACGGGTAGATAGGAATAATAGCTTTCGGATATTTATTAAAAAAAAATATTAATATTTAATGATATATTTTAATTATAAATTTAAATAAAATACACTACATGATATTTTTAAATTTCAAACTGAATTATAATAATTTATTTCAATAATATTTAAAGTACAAGAGAAATTTATGTATAAATACACGAAAAACGAATTTTTTTTGTCCTTAATCGATCTACACCGATAAAACATGAACCTCTAAAAAATATGACTCTTTATCTTTGTCTCGTACTTGGGTTCCTGTCTATTTTGCACATGTCTTACATGATTCATTATTACAGTTTAAGGAAGCATTATCAACATGTTAAAGAGCTTATAAACAGAAGCGTTATACAAGGTCAAATTCATTAAAAACATTTTTCAGGAGCTTTAACAGGTTTATCATCATTGCAACGTTTAGAAGTACAGTAAAATATGAAAACACCCACACTGTAAAACAACTAACTTTATCTGAGTATTTTAAACACATTTATACATAAGTACTTCTAAGAAAAAAAAAATTAAAAAACAAAGTCAAGTTTTCATAGGCTGATGAAATTTGGTTGTATTTATCAGAGTGCAGTTGTAATTATGGACATAATTCTTTATCAGAAAGTTGAACTTCTTCGCAATTGGTAAGCTCCTTTTTCCTTTGAATCATGAGAATAATCCTCAAGGAAAAATAACACAGATTACTTATAATGTAATCTATAACACAAATTGGATCTATGAAGAACAATATTAGTTAAAAGGGTGACTTTATGAGTGAGTTTTATTAGTTTTTAACAGCAATGAAAATATGAGGTAATGGTTTTTAGTACTTTTGGTTGGTAAGTAGGAGAAGCTTTAGACCTTATAGCTATCCCTCATATATGGATATATTCACCAGTTACAATCCCATATGCACTTTTAGCTCATTTCTAAACACGGTGAATCTGTCACATTCTCTACATCTAGATTCGCCTCTCCATTCTTTTTTCATTACACACAAAAAAGATAGGTAACTGTTCAAGCCATACCTTGCAGAGTTCGCAAAACACAGTTACTATCATATGAAACTCTTATTGAAAATCTCTTATGGACTTGACATACAATAAGTTTATAATGTTTATAATATATAAAAGGATGAAAACCTCGTATTATAAGTCAGTTTTGTGCAGTTTTGTATAGTTTTGTATTGTTGAAAGTTAAAATTTACTTCTTAACATGAATTTAAATTCAATCATTTCTGATTTTCACATTAATCAAATCACAAATTTACGAAAAGTGTTGTACTTTGCAAGGTTTGAAGGAGTCTTTGTGATATCTGAGTGTCTTCTATTCACTGAATAACATCAAACACTTGACATTGAAAATGTTTAGTTGAGATGGTTGAAGAAACAAAGTGGTGCTTTGTACCTTAATTTGATCCACTTGTTGCTTTCTGATGAAACTCAAGGTATGTACGGAACGACAAGTAGGTTTGAAATTTCTAAACTCTTGGAAGCACAGGATAAAGACGTGAGGCAAACAGCTTTAGGTTTTTTAAGCCTAAACATTGAGAATTTGTCAGCATCATATCAGGTTTATTCCTTTTTGAATTTCTAACAATGGTATATTTCTATGATACTGATAAGACAATTTTGTTTAAACCTAAGTAATGAATGGTAATTGAAGGGTTGAGAAGATCAGAAGAGAATAATGCGTACGTTTTTGTTTATGATATTACATACAAAGCTGTCTTTTTAACAATGTCCTTTGTGGCTCCAAGTGACTTGTGCAAGATATTGAGATCCACACAGCAATGTTCAATTTTGATATCATGGAGTTTGCTTTAACCCAATACATTGAGGACACGCAGAGAGATGAGGATATTCTGCAACGTAGGGATAGCAATTCTTGTGTTTGTGGACCTTTATAGTACATGCATATTTGGCTGTTGTTGATAATTCAGTGAAAATGAGTTAGCTGTAGGACACAATAAGAATTGGTACAGAATCTGAGCACTGCCAACTGGTAAAAGGAGTGGTGAAATTGGCTTGCCAAACGATGCAAAGTGAAGCAGGTACAATAGCAGTTGGCATAAGTCAATGAAAATCTAGGGACCAGAATCACGTCCTGTTTATGGGGACCATATGTGACATGAACTTTCATTTTCCCTTAATTTTGGCAAATAAAAGATAACCAAATCAAAAACCTCACTGCAAAAGTGGCATCCATTAAGGTAAGATGTATCACAATCAAATGCCATCATCAAAAGTTTCCTCACTAAGAACCAGCCATTTACAGAATGCTCTATTTTTATATCAGAGACAACCTCATTCCAAACATGAATCTTGGTTTTCTTCTGTGTTAAGGTTTTCTTTACATCGATATTTATTAAAGACTGATTCGATCTTCATAATGGTTTGTGCCACAAATCTTCATTGACCAACTCGAGGGAAAGGTGTTACTGTTATATGTAATCAAATTCCTTTGATATATATATATATGAGAATACATCATGAGTAGAACACAACGTATGTACGGAATGTAGTAAAATTTGAAAGGGTTTAGATATTTGAACTGTTATGTTATGTTATGTTTGGCACTGTTGTCAATATGAGAATATTGAAATAATGACTTGAAAGCGGACATTAAAAAAAGGAATTAAAATATTTACAAAAGCAAATTAAAGTGGCATGTAAAGTTTGAGGTATAATTGAGTATGGAAAGAGATGTGTCGAATGTTTATGTGTTTACAGTATCAAACAACTGTGTTGGTCGTTCTTGTAATGATAAGAAAATACTGAGTTTATGTTTTTTTACTTGGAGAAAACAATCCAAAATGTTTCTGCGAGTGTGTGAAATAGCAAAAGTTATGAGTTTCTGAAATTATTATTGAGTTGGCAATTCCGTGCACAATTTAAGTGGTAGAGAGGTAGAACATAGTTTTGATATATATGGCCACCATTTCAGTGATAGAACAGAAAAGAACACAATTATTATCATGAACATTTCAAAGATAAGGAGAACCATTTCTCTTGTGTTCTTTTTCTTTTCTCTTTTGATTGGTATTCTCCTTTTCCCTTTCAGTTCAATTTTCAAAAGTATCCCACACAATCAAATTCTACCGTGACCGTATCATCGTAAAACAATTTGTGTCCTTATACTCCTCTATTCGATTCTTAGAAAAAAAAAACAAGAAAAACTTGAGACCATTTTAATTCTTGAAAGAAATTGTCAGTCTCTTCTGAGAAAAAATACATTCAGTTCACATTCAGTTGACATTCAGTCTCTTCTAAGAAAAAATACATTCAATTAAAAGATACAAAATTAATTAAAATATTATTATTTTGAGTTAAACTACAAGTATTTATTTTATCTTTAGTGGTATTAAAATATCATTTAATTATCCTTAAAAATGAAATCATCAAATAATTTATTAATATTATAATTGTGAAACATTTTAATTATCCATTTCACTTAGTAAAATGATAAAGTGTCTCATCTACAATTTAAAAGATCACTAAAAAAAATATTAAGTAACAACTATTTTAGAAACTAAAAATAATTAATTATTATATTGATTAAATTAGATACCATTTTATAAACTAAAGATTTCTTATATCAAAAATGTTTTTTATTATTAATAAAAAAGTTATAATTAATTTGTGATCCAGAGTTTAAATTAATCTCTTACATTAATTATCAAAATTTTAGTTATTTATTATTATAGATTCTAAACACCATTTTATAAAAATCTAAAATAATTTTTATTAATAATAAAAAAATTAATTAGTTTATGAATTAAAGTATACATTGGTTTGTAATATCAATTACCAAAGTTTTAACAAGTTATTATTCTAGATTTTAATTAGTCTCCGATTAAATTAGAGATTAATTTATTTATTTATAAGAATACATTTGTGACCATTTGTTAGACTATTTGGGTTACATATATATCATTTAAATTAAATATTTAGTTAAAATTATAAATTGATATATTAATATTAGATTTATGATTAAGAAAATAACATATAGATTTCATAAAGTAATATTCTGAGTTGATGGGAAATTAAATTGAAATTATTAAAATCGAGAATGCAACCAATAGAAGTTACGGGACATGTTATGGTCCACTTTAATAGAGAAGGTCATATTAAATACTCTATTTTATTCTATTTATGTATTATCTTTGTCTCAACCAGAAAGAAAACAAAAGTAATACCTACATTTGAAAGATCGAACACCCGTTGTTTATATCACTATTCACATTACTCTCAGTAGTAGATTTAGTTACATTTCCACGTTCTATTTTCATCATAAGTTATAGGGTAACTTTATGTTGTGGATTAGATCTATATAGGTAGAAACATGGTCAGACATATGGAATCTCAACAAAACAAAAAATAAAAATAAAAATAACTCATGTTCAGGCATTTTAGTTTATAAAATAAATAAAAGATGTGTTAATTAGTTTTAAAACAATGTGGAAAAATTATTCCTATCAAACTTTTCTTTCGTTTCAAAACAAGAAACAAAAGTGTATTCTGGTTTTAATTTTTTTTTTCTTCATTACTATAGAATTCAGCATCTAACCTAGTATCATTTTTTTTAACTATAACAGTTTTCATAAATTAACTTTTTTTTATCAACAGAAAAATATAATATAAACTAAACATTCGAATGCTCCAAACCTTATTAAAAATCTTAAAAAAGTCTAAACAAGCTTTTCATTCAAAATTGTTAGAATTGGACTTTAAGCCTAACTCAACCCTACAAAATCGGCTTATAAGGTGAGTTTTGCACATCACTTATATACTATAAAATTGTCTTATCTCTAATAGTAGGCTTTACGCCTAACTCAATCCCACAAAATCAGCTTCTAAAGTGAGATTTGCACCTCACTTTTATATTATGAAATTGTCTTATCTCTAGTTAATGTGAGACTTCTAACAAAAATATACAAGTTCAAGATATACACACCAGCCTCCATTAATATTACACATCGCCAGAAAAAAACTAAGATTATTCGAAGAAATATAAACAAAATTAAAAATTGTAAAGAATTTCCGAATATAATATCATAGTCTTTTTATGTAAAAGAAGGATAATAGTGAAATAAAGGTCGAAACTTGAACAAGTGGTTCTTTAATGAGAGTAAGAGCTTTTTGTGGACCTTCGAAAGTGAGAATAATTCGTATACCTTCTTTTTTAGTTGTCAATATCAGAACAGCTTTGTTACTAATTACACATGACATGGCTTCTGATATGCACTCATTATTGGGGATAATCTTTACAGATACACTTACTTATCACACACCATTAATGCCTCTCCCCCATTGTCAGCCTCACTACATTTTCTGCACATGACATACACAACTGGGAAACCAACAAACTATGAACAAATTAAACCAATAAAAAATCATTTCTATCAAAATTAATAAGAGTAATAAAAATATAATTTTTAAAAAACCCTAATATATTTAATCACTGTTGTTTTGGATATTTGTTAGGTTTATAAGTAGGGGTATCACCGGAGAGATACAATACCAATGAGATCTGAGCCAATCATATAAGGCACTGACACCACTCTCAACCCAAAACCTTAAGACAATATATTTATGGATCTTTATTCTTATATAGTACTCCACTTTCTCATTTCTAACTAACGTGAGACTTAGAATCACACTTGAATTCCTAACAATATTAATTATAGGTATGGTTGAAGGGATATACGGTATGAAATATGAACCAACCAAAGTATCACGTCCTAGAATGATAAGAAAAAATATTGTTTTGAAAGTAACATTTGAAGACACCTTGCAACTTGAGTTCACGAAAGAAGGTTGGAAGACAATAATTTATTGACGAAAGAAGGTTAATAAGATTAATGTTAAGTGGAGAAGGGTGTTGTAAAGATAGGTTTATAATTAGAATCCAAATTCCTTAATTACTTTTTTGAATGTGATGAGTAGGTGTTGTAAGATGTGTTAAGTGGTGTTTATATAAAGGAGGTGTGGAGAAAATGATAGATAGAAATAAGTGGTGTTGACGCCATAACATCGACCTAAAGGTATAATAAATTGCTTTTTTTTTACACGTCATAGGAATATATTTAAAAAAATATTAAACATGTGGAGGAATTTGAGTGGTGATTGATTCAAAATAGGTTCCTCTCTTTGAATTATCTCTCTTAGTGGTGTCAATGACAAATACTTGATATAAAGAATATCTTGCTTCAAAGAAGAATCAATGATTCGTTTGTTCTTTACACATGGATGCATTGTTAAAGGTGGTGAGGGTTCCTTTTACAACATGATTGTAAAATTATATCGGTTTGAGAGTTGCTTTCTCACGATTCAGCTAATGAATGTGTTGTTACAAACAAATATATATCATAATTGTATTTTTACGTTCATGATTTAATTATTTGTTATATTAATATTGATATGTGATGTTAAGGATCTTCGTAATATAGAATCAATCTAAAAGGAATCTGAAAATTGATTCAATAAATCAATAACCGGTTAAACTAAGACCTAATTATTTAAAAATAATTATATTACGCATTATTTAAACTATATACAGAAGGCGTGTATGAAAAGAAAAACTTAATTGTGTTTAACTCGATTTATGTTTATAGATAAGGTGAAGGAAATACGGTATGAATGTTATATTATTAACCTTGGAAGAGAAAAAAAATATAAAAGATATTATTAGAAGGAAAAAAATACATATATTATTTTTGAATTTCTTACATGTAGTGTTACGATCTCAAATAAGTCAAGTGACATCGTTAGGGTTAATCATCATGCATTTAAGATATTGTCCGTTTTTTAAGTTAAAGTTCCGTCACAATTTTATCCTTAAAATATGTCAAACTGTAAATAACATAAACACCATTTATTCTTTGATGCAAAGATATAGAGACTCCTTGGTCTATGTAGTTTATTCTAATTTTTGTTGTTAGTATATATAAAAAACTACTTAACATAATAATCATACTAATATATTATTAAATCTTAATTAACTTATATTTGAATTGAAATAATTTGTTTTACATCGATAATCTTTTTCAAAAGAAACTTAAAAAAAAATATAACATTAATTTATTTAAAAATTAAAATTAGTTTATACATAAATTTATTTATAGAAGATCTTTTACATTATGTTTATAAAATTTTATTTTTAATTTACATATAATTAATTTTAACCTGTGAATAAACTGCTATAATTTTCATTTTAGAAACATTTCTAGAGAAGTGGTCCTACACCTCACAATTTGGGTGAAGCGTTTTCTTTTCTCTAAATCCATGCGTAAAGAGCAAAAAAAAGTACCGTTGTACAACAAACCAGTAATGATTCCAACATACTATCATCGAAAGTTATCTGTAGTGACAAGGTGATGTATGGAGGTACCACAAAATCATTATGATGTTTATTGTATTAAAAAAATGACTTTTGCAAATTAAACATCATAACAATAAAAGTTATATCTCCACTAATTTCAAGATTTATTTTCAAATTGTACAATAAAATTGATTATTTTAATGGGTGACAACAAAATCTATCAGTTATTTGGAAAGTTTAGTTGCACCCTTGGTTTTACATTGCGGGACATGAAGTGGCACAACACAAAGGCTGTCTACATAGCATGTCTCATCAACCAGACATCAATCTTAATCGTTTATGTCATTGCACTGCTACAACCTTTCTTCTCATTACATCGTAAACAAAACATACCATTTTAGAAATTAAACTCATAGTTCCCTTTTCATAACTTGTGTTTTACAATAACAACCAAAACAAGAAAAAAAATTGCAGTACAGTACACTACTCCACAAAGCAGAAGCAGGTCTATGCAAAAGTGTGAGTTGGGTTCTGCATCTTCCATTATGGAGACACACCAATCCCTACAACCTCAATTCTCAATACATTACATGTTACACGGTCACACCCATAGTTATATATAACATTGATATTAATTAATAACTAGTTTTTGTACTTTCAGTGAAAGCTTTAACTAGTTTATGTAATATTCCCTGCAAAATATATGTGGGAATTCAGAGTGCAATATCATCCAGCTGGCAATTAGTACTGAAATCCTGCATAGGTAGAACAAGGAACAATTCACACATGAATCATCTTCTATTCAGATTTTCAGAACTAGGCTCTTTTACTGGTGCAGATGTAATCAAACACCTTTTTTGTTATGTATAAATGTGTTACAACAAACACACATTAATTTTTATACTATATATCAAACAGAAGGTTTTAATGGCATGATGAGACTCCAAAGAAAGTCTTGCTTAAAATATTATTAGTGTTTTTCGCAATAAATTATTAACTGTAGTTTTGGATTATCATGTTAACTTTGCTTCTCTTTTAGTGGTGAATGGCCAGTAAATTTGAAACTCTTTAAGGATTAAAAAAGCTTAAATTAATGCATTTAGATGTACAGTTAGCGAGTCCACTATATATACATCTCGAGAAAAACATTAGAATTTGATTTAAATTTAGCGAATAATTTTTTGTAGTACATACCTAAGTTTTGATACTCGACTAATTCTTAAACTAAGCAATGTTAGTTTTTATTTAATGTAGAAGTTGTAAATTAATGGATGACTGAACCATTATTTTTTCTTTTAAGAAGAGACGTGAAACTGGTTGCACATGTATCTGTGTCAGAGAGAGGTAGTTTACCTGATGATGAACTTGAATCATGTAAAAGAAACCTAAATATGCATTAATTGCAGATACTCACCGAAATTATTTGAATCTTATATACAATAGTATGAACAAATCTGCAGCAACATGAAATGAAATTAACTTTTGCTTCCATGTCCTTAAAACCCTAAGAAATTGAACCAGGAAAAACCATCAGATCAGTGAAAATTTTAAGAAAACTTCAGTTCAAACTTTCACCCACGCATACACACAGTTTTTTTTCTAACTTCACTTCCTGTGTAAAACACAGACTAATAACTTTCAACAAAAGATAAATTATGAACATAAACACCAGTATGAAGGGTGTTAATTACAATCTTACCCCGCAGACATGAAAAAGTGGATGAAGAGCAAGCTCATGTTGGAGAAATAGAAATAGAACTGTTTTAGTTGACAAAGATCTCCTAATGTTGGAAAGAAGAGCAGGAATCGTCTATTGCTGATGCAGCATCATCAAGATTCTCAACTCCAAAACATTCCCCCATGGAGGTAGAATTTGTGTGTGAATCTTGATGCTGCTGCACCTGCAAACAACGACTATATATATAATCCCCCATGATCGAATTCTGGATCCGACTGATTCAGTGGGAGAACAAGATTATCATGCACCCTCAACCATGGTACTTTGCTATATGTACGACAGATATGTAGATAGCAGAATATAAGGAACAATTTAGGGAACCCTAACGGAATATACAGTTTCCACAGGCTGCAGATTCAACACAGACACACATGTGTGTGTATATATATATATATATATATATATATATATATAGAGAGAGAGAAATAGATATATATAGATATATAAAACGATTGTGAACAGTAGCAAAGCGTATGAAAGAGAGGGAAGCAATTAAAATAGAAAACTTGTTAAAGTAAAGCTGAACAGACTTTAATTGGTGGATGATTCATGGGTTTTGTGTGTTTCCGTCATTGGTGGTGATTTTGGTGTGTATATATATATAATGCAAATAACATAATCCAACAAGTGTTTTTGATGATATACAGTGAATTACCATTAGATGGTGGTAATGGATTAGAACAAAATGGATCAGAATGCTCCATTTAACAGAACCACATAGCATAAAAAGGAAAAAGAAGATTGAA
>Ga0099823_1001626_pt1 | contig 19017 bp, 8 predicted proteins | sample CowpearedBW_FD_76831 | JGI IMG/M metagenome (GOLD analysis project Ga0099823, IMG submission 76831) | Root nodule microbial communities of legume samples collected from California, USA - Cow pea red BW | ecosystem: Host-associated > Plants > Roots > Nodule | place: USA: California | collected...
CTAAAATTTAAAGAATACATTGTGTATGTCATAGTATGAATATGATGAAAATGTTGAATTATCAATTTATCATCTAATTCCCCAAAGTCTTTACTTAATTTTGTGAACTTCTTAAAATTTCATAATTTTTAAACATTGAAAGTTTTATCATAAAAAAAATATAAATAAAAAAATTTTAAAAAAAGCGGGCCGGCCCGCGGTCCCGTGGGCCAACATATATGCGGGGCGGACCAGAGTATGCGGCCTGCATAAAATGTGTGGGGCGGGGCGGGCCGGCTCGCGGTGTGCGGGCCTTATGCGGGGCGGGCCGGCCCGCATTGCCATCCCTAGTTAAGACAGACTCAAGCAAATCTGGTCAAATTTCTACCAAGGTCGACTCAGTTGAATTAAGTTAGGAAGACTCAATTGAATTAGGTCGGGACTGACTTAATCGAGTTTTAGTTGGGTCAAATTTTAATCAACCTCCAACCATGACCGACCCGTCTTGACTTTGAGTCTAGTTTGGTTCGACTTAACTTTCGTCCTAGCAAACCTAATTTTACCTTTCGTCCAAGTCGTCCCGTGTTGACCTTTAGCTTGGATTGATCCGTGTCGACCTTCGATCTAGGACAACTCATCTTGATCTTTGGTCCAACTTAACTAAAATTTTAGATTAACAAAATTGTATCGAATATTTTTTATTTTTCATATTTGAAAATCTTGATTCAAAAATATCCAATGTAAAAAAAATTATAAAATTTATATCAAATTAAAATTGAAATTTGATAAATAGATTGAATTAGAGTAAAAGTATATCAAATAAAGAAAATTATATTTTTTCCCGATTGTGGAATTTAAAATATATTTTCAGTTTCATAAAGAAATTTAAGCCGAAATATATTTAAAAATTTGGGGTGTAAGGATAAATATTACCTTTTTTATTATAATTTTAGTGATAGATAGTATGAGGTTTATAAATTTATGGGACTGCGAAAAGAAAAAAAAAAGTACAAGAAGAAACAAAGTCGTTTATCACTGTCCGAATTGAACCAGTCGGACTGACCCATTTTAATATTTTAAAGATATTAGGTTTGCGTGGAGAAAAAGAAAAAAAAGTGGTAAAAGGCAATGTTGGAAGGGAAAGGAGAAGATGATGTACAAAATTATTGTCACCTAGAAAAACAAACTGGATTCTGTTATTGTTGAATGAAAAAATTTAATTCCTTTTTGAAAGTAAAAAAAAAAATTTGTTAATTACGGAGCAGTGAATCTGAAATTGAAAAAGTTAATTCAGATTGTTTAATCTATGTTGTACTTATAAATTTTGTGTAATTCATAACGTATTCAAAATGTGTTTCTAGATTTCGACATTTGAAAATACATTTTAGATTATATAATTCACTGTGTATTTTCAAAATATACTACAACTAATGTTAAATAATATTAAAAAGAGCCTTATTTATTTCGTATGAGTTTAACATGGGCTGATATATTGGGCTAACACCTTCTCTCGTAGCTCCTGTCTAAATTATACAAGCTGTTGATATTTTTTCTACGAAAGTATAGACTAAATTTCTTCTATTTTTAATGTTATGTTTTTTCATTGACACAAATTACACATAGATTTTGATAATAAATATTTCTATATTTCAGAATCTAGGATAAATATGTGTATATTACCATCTAAATAGAGTAAAGATGTGACCAACTTGACATATGTTACAATTGTTTATTTATCAGAGTTAGAGATAACGGTATTATTCAGTTTTCATAACTACAAAGTTTATATAAAAAAACTTTTTAAAGCAGTGTATTCTGCATCGATTTTTTTAAAGATTAAGTTGGATTGGTGTTTTGCCTCCATAATTTTAACGTGTACTTGTATAATTTTTTTTTGTGTGTTTTGGAATATACAATTTTATTTTCTATTTAACTTGAACAGACACTTTTTTTTATATATAATTCACATTTTTATCTACTTTTTTTTCTCTCTATCATTTATTAAGAGGAATAATCAAACTACATTTTATTGTTCTTTAAAAATACGGCCCCGTTATGAAGTATTAATTTAAGTTGTACTTTAGGATTCAATATATATTCAGAGGATTTAAGCTTATGACACGTGGATATATATGTTGATATTATTGAATAGTACATTTTAAAAAATTTCAACATAAATAAATTTCATTAACAATAAAAATAGTGATGAATTATGAAAGCATCTCTGAATACCATTCTTTTCAACAACTTTTTTTTTTCTACAACTTGTAGTCCAATTACTAACTTTAAAAGCTCTTGGAAAATAAAAAAAATTCTATATTTTCTTCACTAAAAAAATCTCTGTTTTTAATAAACATTAAGTTAAACTCGTACAAAACATTGTTCTTTTAATAAAAAAAAAGGAACATATGTTTTCAAGCAAGAAAAAGAAGAAGAAAAGGAGTGTAAAATTTAACGATCACAGGAATCGTAAAATCAAAAATATGTTTCCAATGTTTGGAAGTAAGCGTAACGATTTAAATCGAAGAAAAACAAGTAAAATATTATATAAATGAGAATAACGGTTAAATTTAAGACGTAATGTAACGTAAAGTTTACTAGTAATAATTTCTTAGTTCATTGATTAGAAGTTATTGGTAATTTTCCCTTTAATATTATATCATTAAGTAACATAAGTGCTCTATGAAACCGAAGTCTTTGTATCATCTCATACAAAAGAACTCTATTTTTAAACCGAAAGTTTCCAACCATTCCAAAAGAGAAAGGATTAAAATTCTTCTTCTAATGTTAGCACTAAGTAATACGTGAACTCCATAACACACACAAAAGTCTTAAAATTTGACATTGATTAAATATAAAATAAGAATATAATAATGTATAACTAGAGACAAATCCCATTGTACTAAATCAAGACAAATATCTCTTTATTAAACCGGTCTTTATTAAACCAGTGTGATGAAGTTGAGTTAGATTAAATTAGACTAAACAAAGATTTGAATTCTAATTTTGTATTAAGACGTACCGTTTAAAACAAGATGATTAATTTGGAAGATTTTGTACAAAAGAATTATAGTTTTTGTGTATGTAAAATGATTTTTTCACAACTATATTTTGATAACTTTCTCTTATAATCTTAGTTGTTATTTTTCGAATAATTTTTCAAATTTTCATTTTCTCATTCTCAATATTCTAAAATCATTTAAAAAATGATACCTCATATTATAAAATAAAAAAGTTATCAAAATTTAGTAGTTAAAATATCGTATACGAAAGAGAAAGAAATGAAGTATATTGCGGCAGAAGAAGACAAAGCACAAGCATAAAGGTTGGCAGAAACTTTGATGATAAGTCTCGCGGTTGAAGATATAAAAGTGACCGATGAGAAATAATAAAAAGAGCACCATTGTTTCAATGCTTCTCTACTAGTTATCATGGGACTGAAAGAAGGGACAAAGGCTCAAAGGAAAAGCAGTGTCGAAGAAGATGACAACAATGCACGTGATCGACTTGGAATCTAACCTAATCTTCTTACTTTATCACTACACAGTTGCACCTCCACTATTCAAGCCTCCACCTTTAACCATGCAACCTTACAAAACAAATTCACCATCATTATCGTTCATGTTATTCCTCCTCAAACCCCAAAACTTCATTAATCATTATTTAATGTCCATCACACACAACATTTACGTAAACAATCCACCTTCATATGTTTCTCCAAAAATATTTTCATTTAATTAACTTCTTTTTATCTCAAACACTATAATTAATTTACTTTCGTTTACCTTATTTCCATACCATGTTAATCATCAGTTCGATACAACTATAATTTGACAGTATAGGATCGGGTTAACCAATAAATATGTCGTTTTTTAAAATGTATTTACTATAACACTCTCACTTTTTCAATAAAAATATAATTTTAATTAATATATAAAAGGCATTTTTTTTTTTAAAAAAGTCTTCTGTTTTTACAATATCAATTAATATTTTTATATAAAAAAATGAAGTCATTTTAGAATGGAAAGAGTGATTAACTTTACAAAGTAAATTAAAACTCTTACCGATTGATAAGAAATAAATAAAAAAAAAGTAAATAATGTTTAATCCATGATTTAGTTAATTGTGAACTTCACTTCTACAAATAATAAATATAATTAAGATAAAGTTTCAAATGATTTTGATATTATTTTAAAAAATGAATTTAATCCTAATTTAATCTTAAAAATTAATTTGTAAGAAAAAAAAAATTACCACTACCTATATTTATAAATTTATCTTAGTTCTTACGATATCTCAAATAATACTTTATTATATTCTAAAGTGAAATGATCCCTTTATTTGCATGTGGCAGTGATGAAGTTCGAAATATGTGATGAAGTTTCATTTTGTAACTGCTGATGAACAATAATGTCCTAAATGTATTTATTGGTTATGAGCTCCTTGCTAATAAACCAAAACTAAACACATAACCCCATTACTTTATGCTGCTATGATTTTGTTTACTTTAAAAAAAAAAATTGAGAGCTTTGTTTGTTCTATATTCAAACCTATGATTAAAAATAAGCAGAGTATAGTGATGAGCTTCACCAGACAGGAAGACATCCAAAGGATTTACTTTACAGCGTCCAACCACTTTAAAACCTTATTCCGACCACCACCAACTTCATTAAGCGTTGCCTCTGTTTATATTCAATTAACTTAAAAAAGCTATCATTTTCTCACATTTTTTTGCCTCACTTTCGCACAACCTATGTTTTCCCCGATTAAGAGTGAGACAAGATAGCTTAAAAAAAAGGGTTACATTACTTTTATTCATATTTAGTATATTGTCTTTTTATAATTTATTGCTTAATTTTTTTTCATTATATCATTTTACTTTTTCGTTTTTTTTTTGTATTTTCTCATTTATATTAAAACAAATTAGAAAATGTGTAACAGTAGTGTTTCTCTTAAAAAAACCTACACTTTTTACTAGTGTATTTCATTCGTCTTTGTTCAACTAAACAAATCTTACATGAGGCCATCTTGTTAGGTTTATAAAGGAGGAGTGTGCCAATGTGGTTAGGAATGTCAACGGGACGGATAGGGTACAGGTAGTAGCTCCCCCGTATCTTACCCGCTGAATAAATATCTGTCCCGTATTCGTATCCATATCCGTTGGGTATCCATTGATACAAGTCCAAATAATTATAAAAATAAATATAAAATGATGTTCAACACAATGGAAATTTTTTAATTAGTGTTTTGATCAACAAACTCACTTTCTCCTATTGGTTCCTGAAAAATAAATAAAATAAGTAAATAATAAACTTCAATTGCCAGATGCCAAGTATTCTTATTTTGATTTCATCATTTGACAATAAACATATCATAAACGTCATTGTCTATAGAAAGTTTGATTTATATGCCTAATCTCAAAGAAAGGAAATAGGAGAATGTCAAGATGTGTAAGTTTAGCGGGTACGGGTATCCACGGGTACAGATACGTATCCGCCCCATTAATATGCGGGTATCAAAAATACCCGTACCCGCGGGTAGTGGGTATCCATTTTTAATATCCGTTTTCTATCCGTTGCGGGTTTTATCCGCGGATACTCGCGGGTACGGATTTTTTTGACATCCCTAAATGTGGTTGAAGAGACTCACCATTAAGGAGGAGATTGTTAAGAATCTAAGTGTCAGTCTAAGTTCCTAATTGGCTAGAAATGAGAAAGTGGAACACTATATAAGGATAAAGACCAATAAATCCATTGATTTAAGGTTTTGAATTGAGAGTGGTATCAATGTCTTATGTGATTAGACTCATATCTCATTGATGTTTCTATCTTTTGAGTAAAATCTCAACCTAATACTTTACGGTTAAAACTAATAGAATATAATCTACCCATAGTATATAAAATGCAAATTCTGTAGATATGTTAATAACTGTGTGTGAGTGTGAAACGTATTGGCAAAAGTCAAGTGTCGTCTCTCAAGAATATTTAGTGCGATGATTAGATATTTTGATTTGATTAGTGATATTAAATTTGAGTTACAGATATATAATCATGTTTAAATATTCAGATAAGAAAAATGGAAACATAACTAAAGTTATGTGCTCCCTCAACCTCAACTTAAAGCCACCAAGCTAAACGGAAGTCTTAATTTGCCTTCAACTATAGTGTTCAAAGTCTTAATTTGCCTTCACACTTGTCATATAAACGAGACATGCATCTCAAAGGTCTTTAGTAATATAATATTATTTCTCTTCAACTATATTCAAACTTCAAATCATATCACATACCAAACTAACATCCACACTTTGTTTTATTTTTTACTTTTCCACAACCCTCTATGCTGAAAGTAATTAACTATGTAGACAAATTGATAGGGTTGTTAATTCCGATTAGTTCGATCCATTGTTTCTCAAATTAAGAGAAATTTACTTTAGTGAGATTAAAAATGGTTTTAAAATATTTTTTAATTTCTCAAATTTAATTCTGGAATTTTGGATGTTGGTGACTAAAATTATAACTATCTTAAATTTTAAAACAATAGTCAATATGGATAAACACTATTAATCTTTAAAAATGCATCAACAATATATGTAATATAAATTTTAATTATGATTTTATTAATTAAAATAAAAAAAAATTAGGCTGAATAACTTACTCAATTATCTCGAACCAGTAAAAATTTGGGTTCTTTGTTTAAATTTTCATAATTCAATCTAAATCACTTATCAAACAAACGAACCAACCAACCCACATGCGAACCCATTTGACCATTCCACACCCTTACCAAAACCGATCCCAACATATAGACAACCTTGGAATATTCGATTAATACTAATACACTTTCATGTAGGTGAAAGGAAACAAGTACAAAAATACCAACTCTTGGAATAACATTATTTAATATTAACGTCACAGTATTTGGTGATAAGTATAAAAAAATAGCTGAAGTGTGATCTCATGCATCACATTTTTCACTATTTTGGTTGAAGCTTCCTCTGACTTGAATCGATGAGTCTTTGCACCCCTCTCCATAGTCAGAATTATTTCTGAAATAACTAAATCTCCACTCAAGATTTTAATATTTAAATATAGTTATTCTTTTATTCCCTCCTCTTTTAGTTGCTTTAATGGGCATATTCATTCAAGTACAACATTGAATCATATAACTGCCACTTTGGAAGCAATATTCACAGTAACACAAGTTGTTGTGTAAGTCAAATACGTTAAGGACGGTCAAATATGTTAACTAACCATCGAAATGCAAAGACAACTTTTTCAGGAATTTTATATTCTTGTCTTCATTTTTAAAGCACACATATTCCGTTTGGAAATTCAAATTCCGTAGAACGCATAAATGGAGTGCGTTCCACCTTCCTTTGTTTACCCTTCTTCAATCAGATGAGATGGGGTGAAGATAGTCAAAGATGTTAGTTAGAAAGGCTACCAAATTTAATCTCAAAAGTAATTAAATATTAATTGAAAATTATGGAATGTGTTTTATATTTAGGGCTGTCGATTGTGACAGACAGTAAGTAATATAAGGTCCCTCACGCAGCCACGCACTAAATCGTTCGCATCAGTGCGGTATAAAGGGTCTTCCGATGCTTCCAACAACATAATGCCTCAATAAAACATTTTTATTTATTAAATAAAAACCAGGGTTGCACTCGACACATTTCACAATCTACCTGCGAATTATAAACCAACCTAGTGTCGCGGACAGAATATGTAGCACGTGCACAAAAGTACATCCGCATAGTGCCTATTGAAAGAGATAATAACTTCAACCTATTATCACTCATCACATCACAACCTCAATTCTTACCAAATCAACCTACCCTAAACAAAAATCAACTGTATCCATCACTCACCTTTCCACGTCTTTCCAAATCCTCCAAGTACAAGGTGAAACTCAAACACATGGTTTCTTTGCACGATTAATTACACGGCGCACCCTTTTGAAGAAATTTATCTTATATTTCATCACAGACAAGAAAAGTTAAAAAGCGCATCACTGTTTAACAAAGCCTCGGCCAGAAAGAAAGAAGAGAAAAACAACTACTTTGGAAATATCAAATCAACAAATACAAACAGTTTTGGGTTTGGCAAATGATGACAACAACAACAATGAACAACCCTTTTCTGTCATCCATCTTGTTTTTTTTTTTTCTTCTCCTTATTAAAAGATCCTATGCATGACGACGACTGCATGCTACGTTATACAATTTCATCAACTACGACGTTCTGGGGTCCAGTGCGGTGCAGCGGGGCTAAAATGAGAAGAAACCACCCTGGAATCGAGTAGTTCCATTATGGGTGCGAAGTTCACGCATCTTGGCACTTTGTACTGGTTAATCGACGCTCCACGCGAGATGGCGTAGTCCATCAACTCCTCAAAGGTTCCATTTTTCACCACTCGTATTTCCAACGGACCAATAGAGTTGTCCGCAACCCTCCCTTGTCGGTAGACTGTATTCAGCGACTCTTCCATCGCCAAGCAGCACTGGTTCAGCACTTCGCTCGTGGGAGAGTGAGGCGAGTCCTTCATGAACAGCTCCCAATAAATCACGTAATGCCCCGGAATGGATTTGGTGTCAGCGAAGCTCGTGTACTCCACCACGCTGGTGTTAAACTCCTTCAACAGCTCCGAGGCATTCTCGATGGCCTTCTGCAGCTCCGCCTCGTCAGTTTTGTCAGAGTCAATGCTCAGCAAAACGTTCTTACGCCTCACGAAGCGGAATTGCGGGTCCGAATTATGGAACCCGGTTACTTGAAGGATGTCACCCACTCTGTAACGGCAAAGACCTGAATAGGTGGTGATAATGAGTTCATAGAACTTACCAAGTTCCACGTCTGCTAGATCCACCAAGCGAGGAGGCGAGTCCCTGGAGAGGGTCACAGGAGAGTCATCATCATGGGGTAAGAACTCGAAGTAACCCATGTTTGGCAGTATGGTGTAGGAGACATCGGAGGGTTCGGACATGGGTTTGAGGTTAAGGCCGAAAAAACACTCGGAGGAGGCGTACATGGTACAAGGTTTGGGTAGGCCTCCACTGTAGTAATCGAGAGTTGGAATGTACTGAGCCATGGCACCCGTGACTATGACGTCAAGGTACTTGGTGTTGGGCCAAATCCTCACGATTATACGTTCCCAGTTTTCGCCGGAGCACTCGTTTTTGATGAAAGTGGCGAGTTCGGGGTCGGGGTTTAAGATCTTGGACATGCATTCCCTGATGGAAGGGTCTGTGACCTTGGGGTTTAGGGTTCCGGTGTGGATATCATGGGCCAATTGGTCCCAATTGAGCTGAAGGAATCTTATGGCCCGGAGAAGGCCAGAGGCGAAAACAGCTCCGACACGGAGAACCTCATGGCGCATGATAAGGCCACACAGCATCTGAGTGTACATGCTCTGGAAGGAATCGGGGCAAAGGATGGCCTCGTTGGGGCTGGTGAGGACGTTGTAAGGGTCAAATGGTCTTTTCCTGAATTGCTCGCTCTTGTAGTAGCTGGTCAGCACCGGCCGAGCCAGTAACCCGCCGGGTGTCTTACTCTCTGCCTTGATGAACAGAAAGTGAAGGGCCTTCCCTTTGTCCAAATCGGACACGTATCTTCAACAAACAAACAAAACAACATAATTACTCAATAAATTAGAGGTAGTGGTAACAGTAATTATCATAACTGCAATGCAATGAATATGTCATTTAGCAATCAATGAAGAAAATACGTTAAACATTAACGTTAACAGCTAACTTACTGGTTCATCACCGGCATCTGCAAGCTGTACAGAAACTGACGGCGGTCCATGTCTTCATCGATGGTGGGCATCAACTTTCTCTCGCCAGCAGACGTTCCAGAACTGTAAACAGATTTTCATGTCTCATCAAAAAGCACGATCCACATGATACAAACCATGAATATTCTCATACGACAGATATTAAAGCATCCTTGAATTACGAAAGGGAGAGATAATAGGCGTGTACCTTGTGAGAAACTCAGAGATGGGGTGAGCGCACAAAATGGGCGTGCGGTCTCCGTTGGCAATGCGTTCTATATCAGGGCGCAGATCCTCGTATGAGACGACGGGAACCTTGGACTTGAAGGTGTCACGGTCGGTGGCACCGTTGAGTCCGAAGCGTCTGAGGTATTCCGTGTCGGCGTTTTGGTGGAGAATCTGGCGAAGGACTTGGTTCTGGATAGGATCAGTGTTTTGGGTTAAGTGTTGGATGAGCTGAAGAGCATCTTGGCCGTTCTGGTCACGAGGTAAGGAGAGGGAATCGGATTGAACGGCCATGGTGAGTTTTGAGGAGTAATAAAGACGGAAAGAAAGAGAAAGAGAGAGAGAAGAAGGTTTTGGGTAAGGTTCAAGGGTGAGAGACGGTGCAGGGAAAGGAGAGGGATAGGGTATTTATAGGGGGTTGAGTGACGTCATGTTCAGGTAAGGGTTGGCCACGTAGGCAAGGCGGGCGAAATAGTTTTGTTGGAGGGGCTGATGCCGGAGGCGGGGGACAAAAGACGAAACCAAGTTTTGTTGTACACCTGGCTGGTGGACATGTGGGCCAGGGCACACGTAGGAATGAGGGGTTCATGGCCGACATGTTTGGCCACGTCATCAGAAAAAGTTGGGCGAGCTTACGCGTCAGCCAAACCACGCGGCCATTTCCTTGCAGGGTTTGTTGGGTCCGAAAGCGATGGGTGCCGGCTTCAACCCTGCTCTAGCCCATTTCTTTCGCTAAGAGACGGCCCAAACTCAACACTAAATTACTATTTACAGCATCGGAATTTGGATTAAATCTCAATGTTTTAATTTCTGCTCATAGTTTGAATAGGACCAAATATAGTTTTGGAATCGATGAGGTTCATTTACAGTGTAGGAGTGAGGAAGGTTTAGGATTCTATGGATAACGACGTAAACAATATTAGATAGCCTTCGTTTTATATCCATCGTCATTGTAACATATAAGTCATATATAATACTATGCTGTTTAATTAATGATTCCCCAGAGATGGCGAAGAGAACAACGTCATCACGTGTCATTGTATTTGAAAAACGGAAATAATCCAAACTATTCACCTAACCTCTGTTTCAACTTATCATGTTAAAATATAAATCTTCTCCCATGATTGATTTATAAATAATTACATTTTTATCATTTCTGTAAACTTTGTTTACTAATGTCATATTTATCATGCCTTTTAAGATTAGAAGTGAAATATCTAATAATAAAATTAACAACATTTGAAACTATTGAAAGTAAAAATAATATTGATATTAAATGGTTAATATCATGTGAGTAATCCATATTTTTATTATGCAATTTAATGAGTCATGTGAGTAAGGTAATATTGATATATTGTGAAAAAAAAAAAAACATTGTTTTCCTTGATGAGATACAAATTGACTTCAAATTCTTTACTTTTCATCAATGTTCCATTCTAAAAATGTAATTCCAATTTTAAAAATATTTTCAAATGCCTTAACTAGGATTTTAAAGTTGAATAATACAAATTTCTAATCCCAATTCATTAACCACTGCATTAAACAAACAATTGTGGTAACGGAAAGATGACCTCATAATCAATTAATTTTTATGCGTTACAAATAATTTCAAAATAAATAGTAAATATTGATCTTTTTAATTATTATTTTCATATATTTTCTTCTTAATTGTTATGCTTTGGTAATTATTTTTATTATTTTTATTTATCAAAACAAAGTATGGACATATAGAACTTTTGTTTTAACTGGTAATAAATAATGTTTTCACCAATCATAAATGATTTTTCAGTTTTTCTTTATATTTCCATTTTTCATTTCCCCCAATGCTTCTGATTTGTCTCTCAAAATCTCTCTTTTACACATCACTATCCACCACCAAACTTTGCTTCCCGAGCTTTCTGTTTTATTTTTAGATTCTCTGAGTCTGTAACACTATCAGTACTGGCAAGTCTATGTATGAATTAAACTTTGTGGAACTCACTTATAATGTAATTAATTAATAATTAGTGAGTGAGTTAACAATGATATTGAGTGCAATTATTAGTAATCCTATCAGATATTTTTGTCAGCATGAATAAGCTTTCAATTTGACCAAAGCTGTTTAATCAAAATCTGAAAAATAGACATTTGAATGCATTGTGTAATGTCACATATAAATAATATCTTTTACGAATAAACTTAAAATACTATTTGGTTCAGTAGTAAAACAATACGATCTGCTAATGATTAATATATAACGAATTTTATAAAAGTTTATAATTAAATATAATATTAAATAATTTTTTATTTTATAATTATTAATACAATTTTATTTCATTTAAATGATAAAAAGTTCGTAAATATTATATAACTATGTTTAATATTTTATTTAGTATTTATTAATAAAAAAATAAAAAAACAAAAAAATATTTTAATATTATTAAAAATTAAAGTATAACTAAATGTAAAAAAAATTTAAATTAACATAAAAAAAGCGTATAAAAATTTTATCAAAATAAAAATAATTAAAATATGAATTTGAGACTTCGAATTTTTTTTTCGATTTTTTTGATAATGTTTTCAACCTTTATATTAATTTAACAAAGTCTACTGGATTAAAAAAATAGATAATATTTTAATATTTAAAATTATTAATTATAAATATATAAATTTGGTAATATAAAAATTTAATTATCTAAATTTTTAAGTAGAACAATGAATTTAAATTTACATTTTCAAGTATTTAGAAACATGTTTTCTCTTGTATTTTAATACAAACTTTAAGAATTTTAAAATACTTATTTTATGTCATACAAATTTTATGTCAGAAAAATATATTTATCTCTATAAAATATATTATATAAATTTATACTATTTTATTTAATAAAATTATTTATTCTAATTTTTAATATAAAAAAGATAAAATTAGTGACCATTAATTATATCTTAACGTGTATTTTAAGAATAATACGTATTAACATTCTCAAACAACTAACATACACACAGACGTTTGTGTATACGTATTTTTAAATATATGTGATATTATATTAGTAGATGATGAAAATATAATGTTATTAAGTTATAATATATAAAATAAAATTATTTATTAAAAATAAAATAAAATATATTAGAAAAGATGAGAGAATAACTGTTAATAAATAGAGAAAAAGAAAAAAAACAGAAATAAATAATTTTATAAAAAAAATTTCAATTTTTTTTTTAAATTTTTAAAAATAATTATATTTTAAAAGATAAAATTGATATTTTATATATTGTTTTAGATATTTCTTTTCGACAAAATAAATAAACAATCAATTTTATTAATTATAACCAATTAAATGATGTTGACCTACTCAAGTCATTGGATTAAATTTCAAATTTTAATATATTTATTTAATTTGGTAAACGCGGTCTAATAGAATATTTAATAAGTCACTAATGGAAATAATTTAAAATGAAAGTAATTTTATAAAATTTAATATATATAAATTTTTATATATAGATGAAAGTATTCAATTCAACATGAAGCAGCAAGTTGAATATATACAAAATTTAAATTTATCTATTTTTTCTACAAAATCAATGTTATTTTTCATTTTTAAAATTCAAATTTAATAAATTAGTTATAAAATCAATTATCTGGCTAGTGTTGGAATAGTTCAGTTTATTGTCAATCCTTTGTCGATTTATTCTTTCAAACATGATCATTTGCTTAGTTTGAAAACTTACATTGAATAACGTCCTTTTAAGATTCTAAAAGAAAAAAATAACACTGACCGACAAACTAGTGAGACTAAGAGTACTTTTAAATAAATAAGTAAGTTTTAATCCTTTGTGAACAAGTACACGAAGAAAAAACGTCTAAAAACGTCTAAACTATTATTTTGTCTCACATTAATAGTAGAATAATTATTCCCCGTCTCTAATTATTATAATTTTAAGATTTAATTATGTTTTAAGTTTTTTTATGAATGTAAAATTTTTTAATTGAGTTCCAGATAAGTTTTTGTGATATATTGAATTTTTTTTTCAATTGAATATTCTCTATTAATGTTTTGGGTTAATCGAGTAATATGAATTTTAAATAATTAATATAATTATTATTTTGTTATGTGACTCTACTAAGTTGTTGTCATATATTATTCTATTATTTTATATTTTTATAATTTATATTTTTATTATTTTATAATTTTAAAATTATCTATTCAAAAAAAATATAAATTTTTAAAAATCATATATAAAATTAAGACATATTTTAAATTTTTTATTCACACAATGAAATCATAATTTAATAATTTTAAATTTTAAAAAATCATATATAAAATTATGATATATTTTAAATTTTTATTCAAATCATAAAATCATAATTTTGTAATTATACAATTATAAATTAAAATAATAAAAATATAAAATTATAAAATTATAAAATTATAAAATTATATAATTTTAAAATAATAAAATAACATATAACATATGACTAGAACTAAACAAGACTGACATGAGAAGATAGTAATAATGTCAATTACCTAAAATTTTACGCAGATTTAAAATATAATTAAGTCTTATTTTAAAATTAAAAAAAAAATCATATTATATACCAATTAATTTTTCAATTTTGGTATTTTTTCTTTAATTTTATCTTGATTACTGACTTTTCATACACAATTCCACCCTAAGTTACAAAATGAAAAAGAAAAAAAATTAATAATATAGTAATACAAATGTTATATTTAAGTAGTTAATGGTAGGATTAGTTTAATTAATAAATATAAATGTTTACATCACATATAATAAAATATTTACGTAAAAAACATTGTAGTATCTAAATTGTAAAATGTTATATTTATATTTGTCAAAAACTTTTTTTTTTCATTTAATAATATGATCCCTCCAAATGTACGATTAACATGTTTCTATTATATATATAACCAAAGAAAAAGTATTTATTGAAGTATTGATGTTTGATATATTTGCAGATAGATGGTTTCGTGTAGAAACTGGAGTGAAGAAAAGGTAGAGTTTAGATTATGCTGGTTTATTGGTGTTATTCTTTCTGTTATATTTAAAATATATCTATTATGATATATGTAAAAAGTTTTCAAATACTTTAAATTATTAAAAACTAATATATTGAATGCATATAATAGAAGATAAACACCAAAAATTAAAATTGGATTCAAAATCTAAAAGAATATTTTATGAAATTTAGATTTTTTGTTGAGTTTTTTGACTATTTTTTTATTGTGCCTTCAAATAACTGGATAATTATTGATTTAAAAATTTAAAAATATATTAAAAAAGATTTAAAATATTAATGCTCATCAAAATAGAGCACGAAGTGAGTAAGTGATACTGAAATGGACGCTTCTGTGTTGGCAATTAATGGCTACACGACATTGTAAATTAAGTGGGGTCACCACCATGTAAGATCACCCACAATTCCTTGTCTTCTCTTCATTAACCTGAATGAGACAATACCATGGCTTATAAAAAAAAAATGACAAAATTTTAAAACACTGGATATGCATTGTTTTTATTTCGATTATTATTTTTTAGATAAATATTTGGGTTAGACAAAATTTTGCCTTTTATGCAGAGATCACGGGTCTTTCCAAACTATATTATGTTCAAGATTATAAGGATACCACCACTACGATTATTCCAAACATGGCTTATAATTTCTCATACCTTTAAGAGTGAACAATGTTACATTTTCTGATTAAAAAAATCTCCTAGTGCGTGTCTCAATGATTAGTCATTAAGAGGAAGAAAAGTTCTACGACATTGACCACACTAATACTTTGCATTCTTACATGTTTGAATCTTTGCACACAGAATAACAAATATCACTTAAATTACATCTCATACCCCTCACTTAAACCAAAGTCAGTCACAACAACTTTCAGTTCTGTGGGAAACTTCGCGGAAATTTTTTCATGGGAATAAAAATGAATGCACTTTTTTCTGCTGCATTTTTTCTAACTTTTATTTCTAAAGTTTCTTAAAATATCACTTAGCATAACGTAATCATTCTCATTATCATAAAAAACATATTACGTGTAATGGTGCGCAGTCACAATAGGAGAAATTTTGAGCTGCAATGTTACAAAAAAAAAAATCAACCAGAAACAACTGATATATAATAAATAATTAACTAATTGATTAATTAATGCTACCAAGTTTCCACCCGGGGAAACCTCATGTCCAAGAATGTCACAACAGTAATCTGGCTTAACTTCCCTTTTGTGCAACAAAAGAAACATGGTTCAATATATTAAAAAAATGGTCAAACCCAAATGGCTCTATTATATTGTTAACTGCATTTTTTGCAAGCAACATTGCGTAGTACTATAGAGTGTGGTGCCGTCAAGAAACCTAGTTTGAATATGGTTCGTAAAATACATTAAATGGACCAGTTCTTCCACACGACCATTTCCGTAACCTCGTTGTGTCTCTCTGTGACATACGATGATGAGTTGTTAGGTTCCTTGAAACTTCATTCACACACTTTCAACTATTGTTGCAGACCCATTTTCGGAGTCCAGTCTCCAGACTTTGGAAGCGAATCTGATGTGGCTAAATGTCGTTACAGTATTGCTCATGCAATTAAAAAAGCCGAAAAAAATGCAAACCGAGGGTTCAGCATTGCAAGTGCGTGGAAGAAACGTGCATGAATAGTATTAAATATATGCCACATGAAGAAAAATGATGAGGGTACGATGGAATGAATCACCGATGAAGAATAGGTGAGTCATGTAATTGACTTTAAGATGCTAAATGGTTCAGAGTTTCATCTCTTGGATTCTTTAAGGACTGTTCATGATTACAAAAAATACTAAATATTAATACGTGATTAGATAGTTGTTCAATAAAGAATGATACGATAAATTACAAATTACAGAATCACCAAATCTTTTTAGATTAAGTTATAATTCCTGACTTTGATAATATGTTAATAAGTGAATTTTACGTTTAACTAAAATTTACCAAATTGATTTATAAATTAAGTTTGTACCAACTTATATATCGTAAAATTGATCTTATATTCGATCGATACAAAATTTTATATTTGATCTATATGAAATTTTCAACGTAATATAATAATATTCATAGTGAGAGTTTGAGGCAAGTTGATGGAAGTACGCGTGTTAAATGTGATAGTGGGGTGTGGTCCTGCGTTAAAGTGGTGAGAGTGGAAAGCAGCAACACGTCTTTATGTGGCGGTGACAACTAATGTATGTTTTTCCAAAGTTGTCAATCTATACGAGCCTTACATCTAGGTTAAAAGACTAGGGTTTGAATTAGTGAAGCAAAAGACTTGGCCAAAATAGAGTCAAGCATAGATTTCACGCGTGATGATGGTGGAGCCACTTTTCTTTTTAGTTAAGAATTGACAGAAAAGATACTTGGTTGTTTCTGCGATCCCAACTTCTGTATGTTAACCTCAGGAATTGGCTTTTCACAACTTTCTTCTACTCATTCAAAGAACATTTTTGTTAGTACATTCTCCTTCACTTCTACCGGATACCACTCATTAGGTTTAGAAAGAGGTTTTATTGGAAAGATACAAACACCAATAAGACCTGAGTTCAATCATATAAAGCATTGTAATATCCCGGCGCGCCCGAGCTTAATCCGACCTACGGGCCTAAGTGGAATGCAGATCGGCCCAAATAAAGAGCCGAATGGCCCACTTCCTGCACGTTAGCATAGTCAAACCGTAACAATAGGACCCCCTCAGCACGGAAATTGGCCACGATGTCAGTTAATCCCCCACGATACGGAACCAACTCGGCTAGTTGGCGTGCTTGTAGGTACACAGGGAAAAGACGATATAAGACGAGAGGGGGGAAAAGGGAAGAAGATACTGTTTTTGAGTGGCTCTTGCTGGATTGAGTTCGACATCAAATCAGAACGAATTTGACAAGAACAAACATTAACATCTATCTTAACCTAAAACCTTAAAACAATAAATTTATGAATTTTTATCCTTATATAACTCAATTTTCTCATTTCTAACCAATGTAAAACTTAGATTCACATTTGAATGCTTAACTGTATTTATGTACACATAATATTTGTCTTTATTATATCTGATATACGGTAAATGCCAAATAATTAATACTCAATATGTATTCCGTATTGCAGCAAGCAAGAGAAAATATATAACAGATAAAAGAAATGTTAACAGTGCATGCAATGTTTTGAGCATGATTGGTGGTTAAATAAAGAAAAAAAGAAGTGAACGTCAATGTCATTAGTTTTAATTTAAGTGAATAAGAAGTAATTATGGTCACTTTCAATAAGAGAATTTAAAGTATTATAGGCGTTGGTTTAATCAAATATCCATAAGAAATTCCGTGAAGAATCAAATCCATGTGGTTAGTTCAGGTCAGCAAAACAATTGGTAAAAGTAATAAAAAATGGAGCACGAGAAATGTAGGTTGAGGAGATAAAGCACTTGTGAAAGTATGATGATGCGTGAAACATGAGTGTAGAATTTTCTCCTCTTAGTCACTTCGCATAATCATTTATGTTTTTTAATTGGAGGCGCAGTTACTTCATTCTTTCCTACAAGTGCTACACACTCCGAATCACTTTTCACTATTTTCAAATCTTAAGCCATGTTTCCATATTCCTTCTTACCAAATGCCTTTGCTTCTCTTTATTTTACTCCTTATTCTCACCACAAAATATTTTAACTTAACTTATCACTGGATTTAAATGGTTGCATTTAAGCTGAGTTAAAAATTTCAAACTAAATAAAAAAATATCATTTTTATATAAATAGAAGAACTTATGTATCCGTAGTCTTATACTTTTGAATTAGAAGTGATATTGTAGTCTTTCTTATATGAATTTATTCATGATTTATTGGTTTCAAATCTTTTTTATATTTTTTCTCGAAAAAAAATTTAAATAGTAGTAGAGTCGGTGTTTTATTTTGGTGACCGTTAATATGAGTTTGAATGAGAATATCTCAATGGAAAAAACTAAAACTTGAGGATGTCTTATATATATATATATATATATATATATATATATATATATATATAAAATATA
>Ga0099823_1001634_pt1 | contig 18991 bp, 6 predicted proteins | sample CowpearedBW_FD_76831 | JGI IMG/M metagenome (GOLD analysis project Ga0099823, IMG submission 76831) | Root nodule microbial communities of legume samples collected from California, USA - Cow pea red BW | ecosystem: Host-associated > Plants > Roots > Nodule | place: USA: California | collected...
AAAAAAAAAAAAAACAGTTAAGTCATGTCAGGCTAACATAATTCCGTTATAAAATTTGTATCAAGGAGGTAAGACTTTGGTCTAATTGAATTATAAGAGTTGTGTCCAGGATATAAGACTTTAGTCTAATTATTGAATTAAAAATTTTACATAAGCACAAATCATAAGGATATAAAGACTTTAGTCTAATTGAATTAAAGTCATTTTAAAGGAACACATTAAGACCAAATTCATTTTAGCCTTATATAATTTTGTTTAATCTTAATTTTTTTATTTATGTTGAAGTTGTACATGAAAGAAATGGTTTCATGACAAAACTTGAACAACTTGTGATGCTCAAATGAAATATAAAATTTAAGCTAAAAGTAAAACTATCGCTTAAATATTTATATTAGCATTCAAACTAAGATTAATTGACATACCACCATAAATAAGTCATTTTTTCAAAACAAAAATAAAAATATTTTTTCTCTTATTTGTTCTTACTAAAACTCTTAGACTTAAATAATAGTATCCGCGGTAAGTATGTTATCCAAAGGATCTCATAATATAATTTCTTATACAATCTTTTTATATTTTTCAATCCCAATTAAACACACGATGGAAAAACATTGAACCATAAAAATTAATCCAAAGAAAATGAACATAGAATCTCTAAAATTAAGCGGGATATCCATTGTTCTTTGGTAGGAAAACAAAACGTGTTTTTAAATTATACTGAAATTATACTTCAGTTTTTGCAATTACAATAACAACACATTAGTAAAAAAAATAGGAGTTTAATCTTAGTTCAATACGTGTAACCTAACAATGCAATAATGAGCCTTTTTATCGAAATGATGTATTCGTATTTACCCAAATGAACAACTTTTAAAAAATATTATCGATCTCGAAAAGTTGTGTTAGGTTATATGACTTCACTGTCATATAAACTGAACACAACTTTTGTTAATTTAGTGAAGTCGTAGTTGCCAATGACAACTTCAACGTATCAGGATTTGATTAATATTAATTTGAAAAAAAATTTCTTTTAAGAAACTATTGTGTGAGCAATGTATGACTTCATAGGTTTAGGGATTACCCGTATATGGATTTTCCTTCCAATTAAACTTAGGGGGACTATGTCTCATAAAGTCCTCTATACTTAAGGAATGAGGTGATTGTTGATGTTGAGGTGCCTTTATTACTGACCTTGCAGTCTCCAACTCTTGCAAGACAATCAATTATTGTTGTCCCATAGTGGCACCTTGTTGCTCGAGAGTTGTGAACATCATTTTTATGGCTCAAGCTAGATTTGGCACATGTCCACGGGGAGTGGGAGTGGGTGGCCTACGTGCCATCTATTGAGAACATCAAGAAGTAGGTTACAAACCAACTAAAATCTCTAATTATCTTTAAATCAATACAAGTGAATTCATATAACAAGTAACATGCCACACCATATAACTAGCTCAAAAGGCATAACATAAATCATATGGTTACCTTCAAACCACTCACAAGCAAAATAATTCACAATTAAGATATAAAATCATCTTAGATTTATCCATGGGTGTGCACCCTTGTCACTCTACCAAGATTCTTTCTCTCTAATAGTGTTAGTTTTCACGAGCCAAATTAACACAACTAAACTTAAACAACTATATAAACTTAAGAAGTACAACAAACTCACAACCCTCGGGTTATCCTAAGAATTGAATTGTTGTGATACTATAATGTAAAACCCCATTTAAGTTAGATCATCCTACTAATTAAAGTATTATGAATCAAAACTCACTACAAGAAAATGTTTTATTAGCAACCAATTTTAGTGACCAAAAGTTGTTAGTTACTATATTAACCAAAACATTATTGGTTACTAAAATAGTCATTATTATGAATAAATAATTATAATTGATATTTAAATTGGTTTCTAAAGTTTAGTTACCAAAGAAAATTGGTCACTAAACATTAACTACCAAGGTTTTTGCTACCAAAGGAATTAGTTTCTAAATTAATCTCTAATTAATTGGTGACCAATTTAGGAACCAATTATAATTTTTTATTATAATAATGACTATTTTAGTGACCGATATTTTTTTATTTTACAAATTGATATCTAAATTGGTCACTATTGTGGCTAATAACTTTTGGTAACTAAACTTAGTTGTTAATAAAACATTTTCTTGTAATGACTAGGAGGATCTATACAATACAAAATTTATATACCAAAGCTACGACTACACATTATTCAAACCTTCAATAGTCTCACCCTTACTCATCTCTCTCACATGCATTATCATTGCTCACAAATAATATATGATCACAACATGTGTAAAACTACAACATAATAAAAACACAAGGGTAAACTAATGAAAATTTAACAATACTAAATAAAACAATATAACCATAAACTTAGAAACTAACAATTCAATCATACAAGTTTGATCTCTCATCCTTTTTCATTCTTTCTCCATCTTTATCATAAATTTGGTTCAAAACTAAACAACCACTTCACAAACCAAAATCATTATCAATTTTAAATCAACAGTCAATGAGATGTATATCATAACACGACTCCCATGGTTCAATCATCACAACATAGCATTGACGACTCAACTCTCATGGCTCAAATGAAACATAAACATTTGACTCTACTTTTGGAAAGCTAGTATATAAAGCAAACTTAGAGACTCTAACTCTCATGATTCAATCATCACAACATAACATTGACGACTCAACCCTCATGGCTCAAACGAAACATAGACATTTGACTCTACTTCCGGAAAGCTAGTGTATGGAGCAAACTTAGAGACTCTACACCTATCATAATTCACTTATGCGTCTTAAGAGTTATGGCTAATGACTTCACACTAGGACACTAATCCACCTCGAGTATGACATTGAGTAAGTTCCTTATTTATGAGGTCTGGTCCTTTCCATATTTAAACTACAAATAATAACCTCATTTGGCAATCACAAATTTATATCTTTGTTTGCATGAGTTTGATACTAGTAGAGTCCAGATAGTATATCTAGAGTCCATCTCAATACACCACCTAACATCACTTCAATGTAGTGTTCCCTCCCTATGAGTCACTACATTATTCACATCCATACAATAACTCACTCATTACATTCTCATATGAACTTAAATCATCACACCATATCCTACATGTATATCTTACCTTAATCTAAACTCATAATTTATTTTCCTACATTAATATAGTGTTCAACTACAATATTTTAATCAAATATATATCAAATAATGAATGATATAACCATTTTAACATTTTATATATATATATATATATATATATTAAACAAGTTAAGAGACGAGAATCAACTTAAAAAATATTATTATTATTTCTTTCTTTTAGCTTGAGTAAAACTATTTTAGTTTGAGAAAAATATGCTCACATGAAGAGTCCAAATTCTCTATTAATTTTGTTGGTGTTGTCTTCTGACACTTGTGTTAGTATTTTAAATATTTTTTTAATATATTTTAAAATGTAAAAATCCAAATTATCACTTGAATCACTTGAATGACATAAATAGTGTTATTTTCGTTTAAGCTAAAAACCCCTCTCGCTTGAGGCGTAAATCTAGCAAAGAGGATGGCCAAGTGTATGCTCCATTTTCGCTTTCAAAGAAATCTTCCACTCGAGAAAAATAGTAGAACTCTCACCCTTTGCACGAGAACCAAAGTAGTTACAAAATTCAAAAGCAATTCAATCATGTTATTTCTAAACAACTAAGTTCATGAATTCAAATCCTCTTAGATATTACTCGTAAACACATTTCATACATCATACTCATGTCGAGTCCTATTTCTATAAAAATAGTTCTATTAGAACATAAATCATCACTATACAAATAAGCTATCTATCAGATATACTTATAACAATCTTAGCATCATTATCACAAAACATTAGTATTGCTCAAAAGATTGGAGTACTCCCAACTAGGGGACCATAGACGGTATGTAGAAAGTGAGAACGGTGCGGCGAGGGAGTCACTCAGGGAACGTAAGAGCAGTGATGAGAGGCTCCAAGTGGGGAAGGCGAGGAAGGAGGTAAGAAGGTTTAGCGAGCTGGAAGTCCTGGTACTGAAACGCAGGTGCACAAGTGCATCCTACAAGAGAGTAGTTCCTCTCACCGTCTCTGGGAGGAGAAGTAACGCTTTTGAAGACCCCATCGGTGGAGAAGGTGTAATCGTTAGTGGGAAAAGAGCCAAACCAGACGTTGGGAGGGACTGTGTACTGCGGCATCTGATTCTCACAAAGATCCGATCCAAGACAAGTGAACTTCACACTCCCATCTTTGTCGTTCAGTTCCACAACGGTGAGAGGGTCGCCGATGTAATGATGCCAGGTTTCGGCGCAGGGAATGCGATGGAGGCGAGAAAGGGTTCCGGAGGGAAGGAGATAGTAGATGGAGGTGGAGACAGGGCGATCCACTTTGTATTCCGGGGGAAGCTCAGAGGTGGAAAGATGAACGGAACTGTCTCGGAATGTTTCCGCGTAGAACCCACCTTCTGGGTTTGGTTTCAGATTCAGCTTCTTCACTATCTCTGATGCCGTCAAACTCATTCTCCTTTCTCTGCAATTCCAAGTCAACGCCCTTCTCAACTCTCTCCATATTTCTAACGCAATTTCATTATAATTTTCAAACTTTGCTATCGCGTGCGTGGTAGGTGAGGAATGGAGACTCAAAGCTCTCACTACCCACCCATTTAGAAACCCATGGTGTTTTTTTCTTGGCTAATCACTTTCTCTCCTTTGTTCTTACTATAATATTATTATTATTATAATAAAAAGTTTATCACAAAACATTTTAAAAAGGATTAAATATTTTTTTTGTCTTTTCAAAATTTATACTAATTTAATCATTTATTTTAAAAAATACGTGAATTTTATTTTTTTCATCAAATTTTATTAAATTTATTTGATATTTTAAATGTATTTTATGATAATATTTGAGTTAACATTGAAATGAAAATATGTTGTAAACAATTTAAATATTATTATGAAATACCTTTGAAATATTAAATTAACTTAACAAAATTTGGTTAAAAAAACTAAATTTACACATTTTAATATCAAATTTTCCTAAAACAAATCAAAAATATATTTAACCATTTTAAAAAATAAGGAAAGAAAACAGATGCCAACATTAGATCATAAAGTCACTGTATCATAATCAAAGCATTAATAAATGTATTACATTATTTCCCTTGATTTATGTAAGTTATAAATGATTAAAAGGTTATATTCACATTTCGATTTTACAACTATATATAAACTATAAAACAATTGATTATTGAACTTTATAATTGTTAGGATAAAAATTTAAAATAATATTATATGGATTTATAAAATAATATTTACAAAATTCCAAATAATTTATAACAGAGTCTTGAAATCATATTTACATTTTCTCAGAAGCTGAAATTAGATGGATTTACATGAATTTGCATCTTGATCCTCACAAAAATAACAAATTAAAAACATGCTAATTAATTAGGCACACGCTTAGCGAATCTTGGTGAAGTTCTAACCCTAGGACTCTTCGCGCCTTCACCGCTACTCTTCTGTGTTTTGGGATTTGATTTCTCCGCCGCTTCAGCCACCGTCTTCTTCACAGTTTCGCCACCCTTAACCAATCTCCGCCTAGGGGTTTTAAACGGCACCGTATTAGAAGCCTCGATCTCCAAAGACGCCACCCTATCAAAATCGTCACCAAGCTTCCTCACTAACCGACTCTTCCGACCTTCACAAACTTCCTCCTCGATCAGATCCACGCACCTTCGACGTTTCCTCACAAACGGAGCCGGTGGTGGCGCAGGAGAAGCGTCTCTCTTCGATCCAGAGTGGGGAGGTATTGGGCTTTGTGATTGGGCCCTGTCGCGCTGGGAGCGGAGTCTTTGGACGTTGCCTTCGATTTTTCCCTGGAGGCGGAGACGCTTGAAGCTGAGGCCACCCATGGACCAGTGGGCTTCTTCGGCCCAAGACATTAACGGATCGCTGACGGGAGCGGGTGGGTCCACACGGTGGTCGTTGAACTTGACGTCGGTGTAAATGCGAGGGCGGGGGAGACTGGTGCCGTAGAACTTGCTAGGGCCAAGGGATACCATCTTGTGAGAGAATGAGTTGAGAGATTGGGAATTCAGTTAACCTAACAGAACTTGAAAAAACAAAATTGAAATAACGAAGAGGAGAGTATAGTGATGGCGAGGCGAGAAGTGCGGAAGGGTGTGTTTGTTAAATAGGGAATGAAAAAGAGAAGGTTGTGATGGCGGGAACATTCCTTCGCGGGACAATTTGGCGGGGTGCAAGTTTGGCTACCTTTTTCGTTACAGGTTTCCGAACAAGGCTTTTACTTCGTGGGCCTTGTATTTGCATGTCCATTAGTTTGGGTAATTTCTTTTTGCGATTTCATACTTTTCTTTTGCACCCTCGTAAATATTAAATTATCCTCGGTTTAAAATTCTTTTTGGATTGTATAAGTTAGAACTTAAATTATATGGGATTACACAATTGAAAACAGTAATTTGGACTTATATTTCAAATTACATAATTTATTTTTTTTTTACGAAAAAATGACTTTCGGCTGGAATAATTTGGAAGTCATCTTTTGTATAAATAAATTTTTAGATTATAAAATCTGAAAGGCACTTCCAACTGGCATAATCAAAAATCAGATTTTGCAAATAAAATAAAAAAATTCCAAATTTTAGAATTCATAGCACGTTGCTAAAGTAAAATCCAACTGTTTCTTTTATGAGTCCATGGCACAACACATAAGATAAGGGGCTGGTGATGACAAGAAGGGGGATGTGGAGGCCAACAAGAAGGTGGCAAAGATAAAGAGTGGAAGCAAGGAAGCCGAACTTGTCTTTTACACACCCCACAGGGGGTGGGAGGTGCAAAACAAAATAGCCTTAGTGTTGAGACTATTTCTTCTTCCACCACATGATTTCTCCCTGTTTTCAAATGTATTGTGCAATTTAAAATATATTTTAACATTTGAATATATACTATGAATCATACAATAATGTATTTTAAATTTTTAAAGTATATAATTGAGAATACATTTATGAATTATGTAATCTGTAATTTAAATTTACAATTTAAAATATATTTTTAGATTATATTATTTAAAATTAATCTTCATATTACATAATCTAAAATGTATTCTAAGTTGTCCAATTTCATAATGTATTTCCAAAGTGCTTAATCTAAAATATGTTTTTAAAACGGAATATGTATTCCATATTACATAATTTAAAATAATATTTTGAATTATACAATTTAAAATATATTTATGGGTTATACAATCCAAAACATATTTCTGTATCTAAAATCTAAAAATACGCTATAATTTAAAACAATTTACAATTTAAAATACTGGTTAAAACATTAGAAGTTATCAGTTCGTCTTAAACGATGAGATCTTACTATATTAAGGGTGAAGGAGTTCTAATTCCCAAACAACCATTCTAAGTCTCAAATTCTACGCTGTTTTTTCTGTTGAGAACACACGAATTAACTTTTTCAAGTGCGCAAACACGTAAAGTGATGAAAAAGGTAAAAGATATGTCTGCATAAAGTATTTCAAAATTTCAACGAACATTTAATTAACAAGCACTTTTACTTTCTCACTCTAAAAAGGTCAAACCAATCCAAGCACACGCTGTAGTATTTTCATGATCCGTTAAATACAAGTTTGCGATCCTACTAGACTGTATTAATATTACAAATACAAAAATCAAAAGCAGGTAGACTAAATTAAAAAATAAAAGGTTGCCACATAAGACAGATATCTAGCCAGTTGGAACATAGCATCTGGCCACATTACGATTTAGTCCTATTCTCACTTCAGCACATGCTCATTAACAAATTGATCGAGTACCTTATCCACCAAACAGGGAAAATCAAGTTCTACCTTCTCTACAAATTACTGCACGTTTGCAATTCTTTCCATCTTCTGGTGCAATCGTACAGTACAGCAACACTTGATATAACACATGAAAGATGAGCATGAGGTGCGCTTCTTCGTATATTCTTCTGTATCAATAAATATGACAATTAGTACCAAAAGTAAAAAAATAAAGATTACAGATTCACATAATTTGAATTGATATTGGGAGTCTCAACAAAATCATAGGATTCTCCGCATAAAATGAGCAACTATATGGACGTATAAGTTGAGAGTAGAGTCTGGTGATTTTGATGTTATGACAACATTTTCCGTGACCATGGTCGATGTGCATGAAGGACTAGTTACTATATTTCATCATTAACCAAGGCGTGTTGTGCGTCTTGCAGTCTTAAACACAGATGTTTTTTCAATCTTTATTCTTTCCTTTATTTTTTACTCTATCGTTTTACCCCCAACCGTGAAGGACACCGTCAACATCAAAATCAGTAAACATTATCACACTCACAAACAGCACACATGGCAGCTTTCTTGATTCACCTAAAATCATACGTTTTGCAAACTCCCTGCATGTTGCAGTATATACTTCAGCAGTTCAGCTAGGAAAACATTTTAAAATTGCAGGAGACAAAATACAATATAAAATTGCATAGAAGAACCTGAAAACATAATCTGAGACTGAGGAATCCTCCATAAAGAAAAAAAAAATATGTACACTCAATTGGAGGATAATCTACCAGAGGCTAATAATGAACTATATTCCTAGCAAATGAAATACTGAAATCTCAAAGCTTAATTGTTTTACCAGTGAAAGATTCTATCAAGTTGCTGTATTGGAAGGCTGATTTTGACACAACTCGGCACTCAACATATGATGAAGAAGAGCATCAACCCTCTGGCTTCGTGTTTTAGTGCTGCAGCAATAATGTTAAGAGTATAAGATCACCATCAATATGCCTTCAAATAACATCTGCTTCTAAATTCAATTAGTCTTTCACAAGGTATTAGATCATGATTAAGTGGTAAGAATTCAACCATTATCGTTTCATTCCTCAAAATAACTAAATTTAAGCATAAGGTATGATGAAGCTGTGCATCATATACACTTCAAACCAAAGGGATTTTGTTTCAGGAAGCATGTTATGGATGTGAAACTATTCCAGTACCTTCATCTTACAACTAAAAGCGTTTAAGATGAGTTGGTCTTTGTTCAATAAACGTAAAGATCTAATTTCAAGGTCTAGGATTCCCACATTGGAAGTATGGAATTCTAGTGGGGTATAAGGCCCTGAGTTTTCAAACTACAACAGGTAGCTTTTGTGTTGTAGTTATCCCAAGGTTTTTATCAATTGGTATCAAAATCTTCCATCAAGTCTCATAGCTAAAAACAAATGGCACAGATGGTGACATCCGCATAGCAGGGTTCACTCAGGACTAGTCAAAGGCCAAGTGCACCGCTAGCCTGCCTGGGCTTCAGGGATATGCAGTGTGATGGGAAGTTAGGACCCAATTACAACGTATGGGAGTTAGAATTCCATGGAAATATGGGATTCCAGTGTGGGGCTTTATAAGACCTTGGATTCTCCAACTACAATAACTAGCTTTTGTGGTGTGGTTCTCTTAAAATTCTTATTAATATAAAAGAGCAGCTTATTTTGTGCCTTGAATCCACAAAAAATATTGAAAGCTATACATACCCAATAGACCGTTTTCGATATTTATCTCCTTCAACATCCTGTGTATAGAAGCAAAAGATAGTACAATCAATAACCGATGAAACACCAATTAATAATTCGATAAAATATAATACTAAACAAAGAAATCACATACAATAATACAGCAGTATACTTGCTGTCTTTAAAGACAAAATTCTCCCACAATTAGTGCGCTCACCCACAAACGGCAAATAACAAAATACTTTTATTATTAAGATGTAATCATAGTGAATAACAACCATCAGTTATTTTCTACCAATAACTACCATCATTTAGTTTCTAAGAGAATACAGAATGTGTTATTTCCTGTCATACTCAAAGTAATAATTATATCAATAAATCGGTGGATCCTTCCTAAACTCTGGATCTGGGCTCCCATCAGAAAGAGAACAAAATCATGTAGAAATCGAAAAGCTACTTTCACATTCAATAAGAGACATTACAAAATTATCTACGGAGCTGTGAAAGTTTGGAATGGGGACGTTTACTTCAGAATCAAGTAATAAGCAGCTTCCAAAGTGAGGGTAAATAAAAACTGGAAAAAGATAGATAAATACCGAACATAGTTTCAACATCCATCTAACTCTTCAATTTTATTATTTTTTAAGTAACTGAAAAAGCTAAGAAACAAAAAAACTGAAAAAATAATAAATATAAACACTTAAGTGAGTATTCTTGGGGTGCTTCGATAAAATGAGTGGTCTATGTATTTTTTATTATTTATCACTCAAAAAATGTTTTAGGTTCATATCAAGTTTCAATGATACCCATTACGCACTAAAATTAGTAAAACATCTCCTACTCAATGCATTGATAATATTAGGATAGTGATTGTTGCATACAGTAGGGCGTGCAGATAATTACGGCTACTAAAAAAAGTTGCAGTGAGACTCAGTTTGTTTTCATGTGGCAGAGGAGTCTGTGATCGAGAGTACCATTACTCATTAGCATCGGAATTATTTGTGATCAGAAATAACAATGCCAAATAAGTTTGCTTGCTATTTTCCAGGAGCAGTAACTAATAAGTAGTAGCCAACCACTGATTTAAAATAACAGAATTGCAAAAGTTGCATTATTTGTTTCCAATCATTGGATTTGATATGAATCACTCTACAAAATTTGGTGCAGCTGTTTATAATTTTATTGTTTAACTGAAATACTTATCATTTATTAGTTAATACTTAAACACAACTGCTTGAAAGACTTAGCCATTTATAAATCCTTATGGGAAAGAGTTCACCGTTAAATACAAACCTTGTCCGTTTCTTCAGAACTTTCTGATGACTCAAGATCCATTTCAGCAAAGAATGCCTCCAAGACAAAAGCAATAACCTGAAATGCAGGGAAGACAAAATCATTTCCAACTTATTAAGCATAAACAATGTGTTAATATGATACAATTTAGGCAATGGTATTCCCTTTGGTTAACCATAAAAATATTAACATTTTTTAGTTTGACTTATTAGACTCTATGATGCATGGATATGATACACATATCATATATACTTATTTTAAAAATAAGATGTGACAAATACATATTTAAAAATCTATAAAATCTTAAAACATGATAGGTATATAATTTCAATTGTGAGATCCAAATTAAAATCACAATTCTTAGATATTGCCAAAATAAAAAGTTATAAATCTTCGTTACTATAAAAATATTTGAGCTTCATAACTTTGGATTCTTCATAAAAACGTATAAATGAAGAATCCTAGAGTATCGTCTCATATATATCGGATACAGATATGGATACATTACACATATTGAAGTATTGAAGTATAACCACATAAGAGTTAAGACCTAACCTAGATCAATTCCAAGAAAGTCATGATTGATTTTTGAATGATGAGATGGCCGAACATAAGATCTATGATATGTCATCCTCAGCCTAACTCAATTCTAAAGACTATCTCATTGGTCAAATTTATAGTTGATCTGTGATCTCAACAAAAATTCATGTTACTGCTTTCCGTTAAATAAACTATTGTAAAGAATTTCAATGGTGCATGTCCATATGAGAAACATTGTAACTTCTCAATGTTCTCATTCCTGAGATATAATTCGTAGTCCATTAAACTGACAAGGTATCAGATACGGACAGAGTAAACCATACCAAGTTCAGAAGCAGCAAAACAGTAACTAAGTAGAAGCTAATGAAGTACAAATAAGTCCACGAAGTCCCAGTTAGTTCCTTGTAACTCTGAAATAGAAAACCAAAGAACCTATCCGTTAAGAGAATATGGAAGTCATAATTTCACAATACCCAAAGATGAAGATATCACACAATAATTGATTAACAAAACTAACAGATATGACAACTCATGCAGCAAGTAATCTGTGCTTATTTTGGATTATTGTTCATTACAATAAGTGTTCTACAAACAACCAAGCATTGAAACAAATTATGCACAAAATGCTTGGTAATTATAATATTATTCAATTATCTTTACTTGATCATTAGGTTTCTACAACAAAGATGGGATATGGGCGTTGACTGAAGTCTAAAAAGAGACTTACCCTCTAACAAAAGGACTAGTCTGGAATTCCTAGACAGCCCTTTTCATTCGCATGTTAGCATGAAAGATAAATGAATCCATAAATTTGTAAAACACCACAACTCCAAAAAATACACCCAACAGGAGGGAACTGACAGCATTTACTCCGATACCCGATTATACTCCCCAGGGATGGAAAATGGATAAATAAGATAAGTTTTAATCCTGGTTATAACAATATGGATTGAAATAATCCATTTATCCATTTTGAAATATTAAAAATTCAATTGAAAAATTGAATCTATCCATTTATTTGATATAAATCTATACATTTAGAATTTTTTCAAGGATGATAACCAATCGATCCACAAATATACTATCTTTGGTTCTATATATAAGAAACAAATACCTAATTCATCATCACTAGAAAAAAGTAGTTAAACTGGTTGGTTTCATTAATAATTTCTTAAATTTAAATTTTATTTCAAAAATGCACGTAGAAATAAATGGCTCAAGGGATGGTCATATTTAATGATAATTCAATTAAGTATTTATCAATCAATAAGAATGACAAATTACGTTGATGAAAAATAAACGCATCCACTTTAATGATTAATGAGTTGATATCTCATTGATATTACAACCTCACAATAATGTAAGGGCAAAAATGAAATTAACAATTAATGCATTTGAAATTAATCATGTTTTTTTTAAATGTATTTTGTAAAATAATTGAAACAATGTTTTAAAATATATTTCTTGGACATTTTACAAATAAATTAAGAATGATTTAAATATACAAAAAATAGATTGAGTTCGTTTGATCCATTAAGTATTGATCAAATCATCCATTACAATTTTGAATTAATAAATCAATCATTAACTATTCACAAAGTTGAATAGATTGGTTGGATTCAATCCATTTTTTTAATGGTAATGAATGAATTGATTTGTCAGAGTCACCCCTAATACTCTCTAAAGGTACAGAGTGGTATAAGATATGACGTAAAAAGGAATATATATATATATATATATATATTTATATTTATATTTATACAGATTAATTTTGTCATTCGAGACCAAATCTTAGAATCATTGTCTAAAACTCAATATGCCTTATTTCCAACAGGAGAGTTAGGTCACTGAACAATCCTTCTACTTTGTCATTATGCACAAAAATCAATGCAATAAACATCAAATTATAATGTCCATTCATTATTAACTTTCACTACAAATCAAATACATTTTACCGAAACCACTAATTGGTCATGGATTCCACTCAAATTAAATGATAGATTGAAGACAACTTGTATGATGAATTCATATGGACTATTCTAAACTTGACCTAGTATACAACCAAATGTAACAGGTTGATAAAATAGGCAGAGTGTAAGTTGACCGGGAACACAATCAAAACATACCAGTAGGCATCATGCTTCACAAGTACTTTAGTTAGCATATCAAGTTTCCCTCATATAGCTAGCTTACATTGGATAATATTGTTAGTAGGATATTAAGTTTACTACTAGAAGCTGTTAGAACATTCTAGAGATTTCTCCGTAATTACTTTTATAGGGTTAGAAGTCTATATAAAGGCTGATGTACTATTTCAAATTAATCAATTGAATAAAAATCTTCTTTCTTTCATATTAATATTTCCAAGTGATAATACTATATTGATTTCCAATTTCCATCATTATAAAGGCAATGCTGGCTATAGGATTGGTTCAGTGACTTTTATATATTACAAAATTTTAAGACTTCGGTCTTTAACCGAACCAAATGACATCATTTGATCCATGTAACCAAACTCACCTAGTTGTAAAGACTTTGTTCTTGTATTTTTAGTAAAGTACTACTGGGACCAGAAATTTAATAACGATAAATCGTTATAAAACAAAGAAATATATGTCACATACCAATGCTGGCTTGCCTGCAATAACTATTAGTCTAATTGCATAGTCAAGAACCAACAGATCACAGTGTAAGTCAAAAAGCATAAGTAACAGCATACATACCGTCATCACTTCATCCCAGGTTGCCGTGACAAGAAAATTGAAAAGTGTCACTATTCCATTAGGGTAATCATTGAAATTGAAAACCAAATAGCTATTTTCTGTCAAGAATGACACTCCAAGAACATTTACCTTAGCAATTATTCTATTTGTTTATAGCAAGCGATTATTCCATTTAAGAAGCAACATAAATACCAGTATTAAATTCATCCCTTGATGTTGACCAAATTCACACCTTCTCCCCCCCCAAGAAAAAATGTCATGTTTAGTGAGCATAATGAAATTACACAAGCTTGAAATTTGTGTGGGTGTGAAGAATGATATAATTGTTACTAAAGGAGACAATTTTATAGATGATAAAAGGATACTCATTTTCAGCAAGAGCTGTCGATTCCAATTCGGGGTTTCCAGCATTAACAATTCCACCAAAAAGCTGCAGAAACGAAGATGGAACACGAGTAATTTTATTAGAAAAAAGAAAGATATAGATCATTAGTACAGAAAGGCGAAATAAATCCTCAATTTAACATGTAAATCTATGTAGAAAATTATCAATCACTACTAGCATTTCACTCACCTGTACACCAAGCGAACAATAAATGCATAAGACACAAAATATGATCCCTAGGTATGGCATCAAACTTGGTATTAGAGTCAAGAAAGTTGCCACAAAGGCTCGGTATCTCTTGACATGCATTAGGAGTCTTATTAATCTCAACATTCTTGCAAGAAGAAGGTAACGAATCCTGCAAGGGAACGAGCAAAGCAATGGGTAATAGCAACTCCAAATAAATGCTACAAAACCAATGCACAAATATTATTGGCACAACTTCCCATCTCGGAAATGAATATACTATTTTTCAGGCATGCTAGTAATGAAAATGGGTCCTGCCAAACTGTCGTATCAAACTTCATTTTTCTTTAACTCTAATTTTAACCAAGAATGCGACATCTTTTTTGAATAAAATGAAATTAGATCTAGAACACCATAATACGTACATTAACATTGGCATCTATTACCTTCACATAAACCATAGATAACCTTTCGTTCTTTTAGATAAGCAAAAATAATAATAATAATCCAGTGAGAAATCGAAAGTAAAGTTGGGTAACTAGATAGAACCTAGAAGTACTGCATCTTTCCGAAGGGAAAATCATTAATAATGACCGGGTTTAAGTTTTAGGGATAGAGTTTCTGTGACTATGATAATGAAGGTAACATAAACACCAACATAATTAGAATTGAGAATAGATTATGCTTAACTCAAACCCAAAAGTTTGATCAAGGAGGAATGACCGCTCAACTTATATAAGGGCTACTTTGTCTAAATAAATGCACAGCAGATATGGAATCTTAACAAGACTCCACACTGGAGATTTTGAATGTGAAGTTCGAAAAAAAAAATATCTCTAGATCCCAGTATTAGGAATAGGATATATTGGGAAAGTACTTTTCAATTCTAGGGCATTATTATTGCAAATGTTGGTTCCTGTTAGGAAAAAAGCATTCTAAGTGCCACTTTTTCATTAATCGATTGCACTCTCTGGCATGTAGTCATCCAGTGTTAAGTTTCTTATAGATTGTTGCCAGAGGTTTCTGCAGTGGCTGGTGGCTTGATTCAGGTGGGATGGCTTCAATGGAGTAGGGGTGCACAATGAAGGTAAGTCAACAGACGAAATAAGACCTGGAAAATGAATCCCGGACATGCTTACTGGAAAGGCTGGGCACCAAGAATTACTAAGAAATGAAGACTGACGCAGTAAAAGCAAAAGAGACCCCCAAATTGGAAGATCTCTATACCAAGTTGAAAGGAAAAATCTAAAATCTTATTTTAGAATAGTCTGTTGTAACTTTTTCAATAATCACGTTCCTGTTGTAGAATATTCAATGGCTTTGGTAATGAATACGGTCAGACAAGCCCACTAACCACCTACAATGGTATTTCCCTTCCCAATCACGATTTTCGCATCTACAAGACTCAAATCTAAAACCTTGTTTAAGGGATCAAGTTCAATACCTTTCAAACCAACTAAGCCTTATAATTAGTTTCCCATAATACGGCCAATCTGTTGGAATAAGTCTATATATCCTAATTATATCTCCAAATAAGAAAATATGGTCGCAAATAAAATAAGTATGATTAAATGGAAAACCATAAAATCATAACAGCTCAAAATACAACCATGATAAAAATCAACAGATAGAAATTTTTCAAAAAGATAGTTCCTCCAAGATTAAATGTTTAAACACAATGCCATACCATTTAAAGTTCACACTATTTGGCCAGTGGATATTAGATAATGCACAAAATTCAGCTTTATATGTTTTGTATGGTTTCAAAGCATCAACTTAGTAAACGCAAAGGTCTATGTATAATATCTCTCCAACATTTGTCCATAAGTCATTAATAATAATTGAATATCATAGCTGAGAAGAAAATGCACCACTACTATGGCTGAAGGAGTGCTAAGTGAAAAATAAATCTAAAAAAGTGCAACATTAAGCATAATGTTTCATGCAGTAGTTTGGAATTATGAACCAAAAAGAGAAATCTAAAACATTTGAAAATTCATAGTAAAAGTTCATACCATTCTCCATTTGCGATAAAAGGAAGATCATCATCAGGTACAGCAAAAGTTACAGTTTCTCCAATGACTGCAAAATTTAGAATTATCAGTCAGAACAGCATAGCATGGCCTTAAAAACTAGAGTTTCCATAAAAAAAAACAAATCCAGGGCCTAAAATGAATCAACATATTATGAACAAGAATAGAAGATTCTAGGCACCTAAGATTACGCAACAACAAATCAAACCTTTTTCTCATTAGATGAGGTCAGCTACATAGATCAAGTGACATCATAATATTCTATAGTGAATCATGTCTATAAAGAAACTATTGACCTTAAATTCCTTCTATGTGGTTTTGCCCTATTTCTCTTTCCTCTCTCTTATCTAGGGCTTCCAATGGGTGTTCTCTCCACATACTCAAACCATCTAAGGCAAGTTCTACAAATTTATTCTACTCTAGGTGCTACCCCAACTGACTCTTTTGCATTCATTCCTAATATTTTACTTTTGTTTATTTTGTCTGCTGACTCAACAAAGATTTTCATTTGTTTATGCGCCTGTTTACTTTTTATTGCCCAACACTCAATATCATACGGTATCAGAGGTCTTAAAATTCACCAAAAAGAAATTCAGAGGTCTTCTAATTGAGCAATAAAACTTTCCCTTAAGCTTGTACATTACTTTTCTGTCACATATAATACTCAAAGCTACTATATTTAATTTAGCCCGACTAAATCCTACTGTTTACATTTTCTTCTATTTCCATACACCCGAGACTACCACTATTTGTCAGAATCCCATGATTTATACTGCAGTTAATATTTTCCTGTAGTTTTAATTACATAATTAGGAAATTTAATTGCATTCCATATTTAAGAGCATAATTAGTAGGATTAATAGACTGACAGTATATTTCATATTTAATGTATAGGATCATTGATCTTGAATTGTCGGGATAGGTTAATTCCATCATAAATTATGATTTTCAGTTCAATGTCTTTGTATTCTATTTAAGAGAAATTGCTCCTCTATGAACAATATTAGAAACAGTTTTTCTGAAACTATTTCATGGTACAGGTTTTCAAATCCAACTCAGAACATTCCAGAATGCTAAACCCAATCGAGGAATACTAAAAGCCAATCAAACTGTAAAGTAATAGAAATCTAAATCTAAAAACCTGCTTGCTTTTATTAGGTTTGGGTCACATTTTAAACACTATTTTTAAAACCAAACCCAATAAAATCGCATTCTTTTAATGTTATAAGGACAATGATACTATGACTCCCATTTTTTGACTTTCATCTTTTACTCCTTGACATGGTTTAGTGTGGGTCATTGATTAATGTACCACTAATTTTTCTTTGAAAGAATCAATGGTCCATACTAAATCATGTCAGGAAGTAAAGGATGAGAATCAAAATATAATTTTCCATGTTATAATGAATTTGGATTTTCTGCTAGGTTTTTTTGTACTGCCATCTATGTGTCTTTAAAATACATTGATGTAAACTCAGCAGAGAAACTGAACTATGTTATCATACGTTTCCTTTTTCACTAGCACACAAACCAATTAAAATCCCTTATAGTTATTGAAAGCGACCATATGAATCACTATAATTACAATAATGCTAAGTATGCTAGAAACCTTTCAGTTGTTTAGGTTCTAAAACATCACCGTTACTTACAATAAGAAAACACAAGTCATTACACTCAACTACTTTAATATATTTAAGTGGTATAAAAAACAAACTAGTCAGTAAAATAGACAGTTCTCTGAGAAAAAAAAAACATGCAAAATAATTATACTCAAGGAAAAGGGAAAAAATACATGTAAAATGGTGTTAAGAAAGTGTTGATATATTAATGTAGTATTTGAAATAATATTAGATAATGAAATAAATTAATAAAATTAAACCAAATCATCTTACTGTTGGTTTGATCAAGTTTCTCTATAAGCCCTTCTAGGAGAGAAAAATATGGATCGGACTACTCACTAAGCTAAAATTAGTTTATGCATAAGTTAAAAATAAAAAAATATTGGAGAAGCTATATAAGAGAGCTTCTACAATTTAGCTCGTGCATAAGTTAATTTTAATTTATGGAGAAGCTAATTTCAAGTTTTCTTTCAGGAGCTTATGGATAGATTTGTTCAAACAGACCCTCAAACTAATCCAAAGTACTTTTAATTTGATTGAATTGGATTGAATTTGGTTTTGTATTCCAATAGAACCAAACTAAACTGCTGAATATCTCCTTCTCATGGAAAAAGCAAAGG
>Ga0099823_1001637_pt1 | contig 18982 bp, 14 predicted proteins | sample CowpearedBW_FD_76831 | JGI IMG/M metagenome (GOLD analysis project Ga0099823, IMG submission 76831) | Root nodule microbial communities of legume samples collected from California, USA - Cow pea red BW | ecosystem: Host-associated > Plants > Roots > Nodule | place: USA: California | collected...
ACTTTGATTTCTATTCTCTAAATATCATATCATAGGTCAAACGAAAGACCAGTTCATAAACATAAAGCAAATACAATGAGCATTCTCTTCTTCATTCAACACCTTCCAAGCTACTACTCTTTCATATGAGATGGGTCGCCCCATGCTTGAGAGACAAATACCACCTTGAAGGCACGCAAAACCCTGCCAAAATAGAATGAAAGAAATTCATTAGATAAAACTAATGCATGTCATCCGTCTTAAAGAAAAACGCGAATCAATAATAAGCCTGGTCAAAGTGTAACTAATGCACGTTTAAGTCGTAGACCTGTTGAATAATTTGGGGAAACTCTGAGCACAGAATCTTGCGACCATGATCATCGAATATCTTCTCCAATGTTATATCTTGCAGAGCAACTAAGGTGGTCTCCAGCATGTCAAGCCCTGCCTGGTTGGCGAAAGTGAACACAGGCAATGCCTGCAACAAGTTGAACGAAAGTGCTTTTCAAACTAGCAGAAGGGTTTATTAATCAGGGAATAAATTGTGGATTGGCAAATTTGACAGGTATACCCCTTATGGTGTTACTACGCACAAAACAAACTAACACTTCAGGAAAAGGAACAAAAATATGCATAATTCAATACAACTTCAAAAATAACTAGAAGTAATGATAGTTATTTGCAAGTCAAACAGGTAGAATTCCTGGGAGTACTATGACCTCAAAAGTAACAAATATCGATAGTTGATTCCTCACGTCTTACAGGTATAATTCCTAGAAGGTAGGTACTATGTACAAAAATGGTCTAATACTATAGACAAAAAAGAACATAAAATATAGGTAAAGCACTACAGCTCAAATAATTGAACATACTTTGACCCCCTCGTGCAGATAAATCATGCATTAAGAGTCTAAGTACAACTGAGTTTAACCATGTAGACAAACAAAATACATGATACATGACACACACTAGATGCATCTACTTCGAAATTGAAAGAAATTGGGGGCACACCTTTAGAGTGCAGCATAATATTGCATCTGAGTGATGCCACAAGGACTTGAGCAAAGATTCGTTCCCTTCGCTATTGGATTTAAGTAGCTCGACACCCAAGTAGCACCTGCAAAATAAATGGTCAAGATAGTCAAACAGGTGAGTCTGAATACAATGCTCTCCCTGAAACATCAGTCGGAGCCAAAATTATCAATATACGTTCATATGCAACTGAAGATACAGTTTACAAATGTATATAACATTTTTGTTGAGCTTATACAATAATTAACAAGAGGGCTAGGAAGAGCGGTCAACATTTGTGACTACAACAGTTTGTCAGCCTATGCCAACAAGTTGTGTAGAATATTCCTTTTCCAATTGGAAAAGTTGTAGGCGAAACTGCTTTAAGACATGAGGTGGTTATCAGAAAAAGGAATGTAACTAAATGTGTAGCTATACCAAATGAGGTCAGACCAAAGTGATTTATCATCCCCAAGACAATGTTGAAGAATAATGGTTTCACAAGTCAAAAGAAAATCGTGCAGGATATGCAAACCAGTACTATTGCTAAATACACCAGCCTTGCAGTAATATGAAGGGAAATAATACAAGTAAAAAACAGTGTACACACCTATAACTATTGCAGATCCAGCGAGCTAGTGTTTGCGCTTCAGGGGTACCCAGTGGTGTCCTGAGCCCAGCTTGTGAACTTAAATGAGAAGGAGAGAGTGCTAATGCTACCCTTTGGACAGATGATATAATGCTTCGAACATACTGGCGTGCCATGGATGCTACATGATCTTGCATATGACTTTCAAAGGCAAATTCAAATGCTATTGTCATCACAGATCTCATAGAACCAGAATTTCCAGAATAATCATTTGATGCTCTGTTTCCAGTTGGGCCAATGTCTAGAGCAGATGCCAGGTCAAGTGTGCGATTTGGATTGGATGCTTCCTGCAAAAATTACAATTGCAATAACAAAATGAACGCTGTAAAAAGGTAAGTACCAAACTTCAAAAAATTATATGGCTAACCTTTGCAGAATCAAGAGGGATGATGCGAAATCCAGAAGGCAGAAGGGGGGCATCATCAGCAAAGGATGCATCAATTGGAGCAAATATAAGCTCTGCACAGGTTCCAACAGCATTTTCATCCATTCCACTGCACAGCTATCAAAACAAAACAAATGAACTATAAGTAAACACAAACATGTATAAGCTAGAGAAAAAAAATAATGGTGATTGGTATGATAAAAAGGCTATCATTCAGAAGCCTCAATAGTTCAAATAATACTGAGCTAAAGCAAGTTACTTGTTCTACTAAAAAATTTCAAAACACTAGGGGATAATAATACATTTTCCTCGTCATAAATTGGGAGGAATGGGCAGAGAGCACCATGCGTATATTCATTGGGTTTAAATTATAAAAAATGGGAATAACAATATACTGAGTTTTATATTGCGTGTCACTTACAGAAATGTCAGTACTAAAAGAAACAAGTCAATACATAAGTTTGAATTTTGATCCCTAACATGCACCCAACTCTCAAACATTGCAATAGATAAATAGTAGCACAGCACACCAACGGCAAGCTATACTTAGGCAAGAGTATTATACAATGATTATATCCATAAATAATTCAAAATTGTATAAACAGAAAAATTGGAGAAGTGACAAAATGTAGAATCAAGTGATAAAAGTAATAGTACATCAAGATCGGGGAGCTTAAAAGTTCGTATAATTGTTTTCTGTATGTTAGCACCACATCAAGCAAGACGTATCATCCCTGACCAGAGAAGCACAGAGCAACCAATAAAAGGGGAAAACTTACTTGCAAAAGAAATACTTCTCTGGGCATTATTGCATCTTCAGGAGAATGAGCGATTCCTTCCAACTTAATAACTTCAAGAAACTAGAATAGATGGGCAAGAGAAGTTAAGACTTGCACAGTTTCTAAATTCGTAATACGTGTACTCAATATTTGCTACCAATTTATTACCTCCTCATGCTCGATGGTGTGGGCTAGAGGAAGAATAACTTGACCACCATAATTTCCAACACGAGATCCTGGTAAACCACAAGGACCAACTTTAATGGCAGCGGCAGAATAAGCATCCATGTTGTTGTCTGCCCATTCTGATCTATGCTCCCGCAGGAACCTGAGTAGTATGGCTGGAGGCACATTCTGGACAAACATGAAACATGGTTATAGAATGACAAAAGCAATGTCTACACGATTTTTTTGTTAGAATAAATGCAGTGAAGAAGAAATAATCATTAATAAACTAATTACACTACAAACAAGGCATGTCGAGCAGTTGTAGATTAGAAAGCTCAGCCGCAATCAAACAACTTCTTATGTGTCTCACAATCCAGTTGTATGAGAAATGTTCCATTACCGAGGGAATTGATAATCATAATTACAATCATTCGTATTCCATGCTTCTTCTTCAATTAAACATGGGCTAACAGGCCATACAATTAACAATACGCAGCCAACTCTAAAAAAACTATGTTCAGTATATAATCAAAGCCTTATCTATCTCCTCTTCTAAAATTTCTATAGCAATAAAGGACAAATTGGTTCACTATTAGTGTTATTTTATAATTTAGGTAAATTCAATGAAATTTGACAGGTCCCGAACCTGTAATAGCATTGAAGCTTTGGCACACAAGACTGCATTGCTGATAGATGGAAATCCATTCGCAAAGGAAAGATTCAAACCCATTAACTTGTCAGGGGATGAATTCACTAGAACTGTAACATCATCAACACCATCATTGCCGATCATTGACCATCCCTCGTCAGTGAACCCATTGATTGCCTCATTGAAGCCACTGTCAGGAAATGGATGTGAGATTATAAATTTATAGATGCAATGAAATTCAACAAAAATCAAGCCCTAGTTAAATGTTAACCGGCTGAGTCTCTGGCCAAGTGCTCGAAGGGCTGCAGGTCGTCTCCCCCACCCAGTCACATTAGACTGAGAAACTTCATGCGAAATCTGCCTTAGTTGACGTAGTGCCTGGTAAAAAAAAAGAGAATTGTAAATAAGCCATCATAACCTTTAGTTAACCACTACACCCTTAATCTAAATTCATGTACTCTTAAAATAGTAAATATTGTCCAATTTTATAGAATTATAATTTATAAATATAATTGAAATAAGACGGAAAATCACAAATTATTGAACTGCTGTACGATTGTATCCTCATTAGCAATGAAATAAAAATCATACCACCATAGTTGTCTTCTGAGCCAACACTGTTGATGATTCATACAGTGGTCGCAGTACTTCAGGAACACTCCACGGCTACACACAACCATGAAAAAGTTACTTTTGTCAAATAAAAATGATTAATGTCGCTGATTGGAAATCATATACCTCCAAATCCATGTGATCAACAATGTGAATGATAGAACCACCTCCCTCACAGGGTCTTATAAGGTACCCACTAGGAAGCATCTCTGCTCTAACAAAATGCTGCACGGGAGGCATGGTTGGACCATTTTGTGTATTTTTAAGAGACCTCTCACATATCTGAAACAGGGAAGCATTATAAGAATGGTGTAGATGTTACTGGGGAACAAGAGGGCTGTTTAATAAAAATGTATGACTACGCATTGCACATATGAGGTTTCTATTATTAGCTACTATATATTTAATCAAACGTGAGCTTCAAGAGGTGAACAGAGTCACTTACTACAAGGCTCCCATCTTCTAAAACAGAAGTGTAGCGCAACAACCAGAAGTCACGGGCAGGTGCCAACGTGGTTGGTGCATATAGCTGATCATCAAACAGGAAAAAAAGATTTAGTCTATTTGTTACATCGTCACCATTCATTCAAATATATATGCTTTACCTGCATATAAAGCAGCTCTATGGTTCCACCATTTGCTGTGGGCAGCACATTCAGAACATCCACAGCTCGGCAATCACGAAACCATGAAGGCCGATCTTTGAGGATTTCTGCAACCTGGAAAAATATAGTTGATCATGCCATCAATGAATACAAGCAAGAAATTAACGAGAAGTCAATAATTTCAGAGCACTGACCCTTGTGGGTTCTAAACCGACAAGGCCGCAGGCTCGTGCTGCCACACCAGTGCAACCATGAGAAATAGCAACGATTCCAATGGAATCCGGACCAGGCTGCAAATAAAAAAAGGAATTAATGAAAACAATATTTTAGAAATGTTGTTCACGTATGACATTCTCCAAAAGATAAACCCTTGTCAGAATGGGAAGTCACTCAAATATGTTAGTTTCGCCATCATTTAACCATTATGACAGTGCCTCGTCACATTGAAGGGATTGAAAAAATAAAATAACTATTTGAATCATCCAATATTAAAAGTTATTAAATCACCTTCATTCCAGGCATTTGGACCCACTCAACAGCAGTCCCAGTAGCCTTCGAAAGAAACTCTGCTAAAGTCTCTTCTGCAATGGACATAAGCCTGGGAAAAATGACAAGTCATTCCATGAGTCCACACAGCCAAGTTTTTACAGACAACAACGACAGAAAGGGACCGAAGCTCATTAATCATATTCCCACTAACCCTGCAGGACTTGCATCCCTTGGGGGATGCTGGGTTGTTAAACTGCGTTGACCGCTAGTCACCGCCGACTCACAGCTCGTGTCTTTGGTTGGAAGCGCAGTCTGCAGAGAGAACAGCATTCCAACTCAATTCTAATGCACGTAAAATAAGTAAAGGGCAGAAAGAGAACAATTTACCCTGAGACTAAGTTGTTAAAGTACTACAAAGATAAATGAATAAACTTTTTTTAAAAAGAACGCAGTTGAGGAAGGTGATACATTCTGGGTGTGTTGGCGAAAGTAGCCATTTTCGTAAACCAACTGAGACACCTGCTTCTGCAACCTATCATTCTCCTCCATGAGAAGCTTGTTCATGGCTGTGAGCTTCCTATTTACAGCTTGCAACCTAAATCTTTTAATGTTGGACCAGTGGGTATTCAATATATAGGATACCTGAAAGATGAATAGAAAATGCAGCAATAGCTATTAAATCAAAAAATCAAGTTGTTCTCACCATGCTACAGACATCCAACTAACTGGCAATAAATCACAACTTCTCAGTGACTTGAGGCTAGGATAGTGCCGTGCAAGATCAAGTATCTGTCCAAATAAAAAAACATATAATATGGACCTTTTAAATTAACAGCAGCCACACATTAATTGAAACCAGTATTAACCTTGTCCGTCAATGGTTCACAACTATAAGGAGGGTCATGATCAAAATACTCAAAAGGAAGATCTTGAGGATTCCCAGTTTCACTGTCATCGCTATAAAATCCCTCTTGCATTCTATTGTGCTTATCATGTACAGATAGCCTGCTCATTTGAATCGAAACGTCACCTTTATAATATTGACCATTTCCTTGCGCTACAAAAAGTTCAGTCCTTTTTCCAAATTCACTGTCACTGCTTCCATCACTACTTGAATCTCTGTAATAATCACCATCGCTGTCTTCACTGGTGTACCTGATGACAAAAGAAATTGAGACATGGTATGGTTACACACAAAGATGAAGCAATGGATTAGCATACTATTAAAATTGCAACAGTAAATTCACATGTACAGAACCACATTGACAACATAGTGGAATCAGTGGCCAGAAATAAAGAAGGAGAATAAAGAAAGAATACAAGTTAAAAAAAGTGTCTCATAATTGAGATGAGAAATTGTTAATACCTTGGCTTAGTATTTGACTTCTTGTCTGATTGACTATATAGCTGAATAGCCGACAAATAAGGAACATAGTACTGGACAACCGACTGTCTTTGATCAAGTACCAGAGGGACTCCTGCTCCATATACACTCCACTCCTTAAACGATTCCCAGAGATCATTCAGGGCAAAGTAAGATTGATACTCTACATCACAAGTCTTCCAACCTCTCATTGTTGTCTACACCCACAACAAAACAAAAGCAAGTCCAGAGTAAGTAAGCTGGCGAAATAAGAGTGAAATTCATCAATCTTATGCCTAAAGCTGGTAAAATATTTCCGCAAGATTTAGCATTCCATCAACTGTAAGTCGGATACGAACAGAAAAACAGATAAAAAAGCATGTGTTTGTTTAGCTGTTAACGTTGAATCATCCAAGATTACATTTATATATATCAGTCAACATGATAATTAGTTCATTCTGACAAATTGATTCTTGGTCCAAAATTGATTTTTTGAACATTTGATTAAAAATCCACACTGAGTTTTACTACTAACTTGCTTTAAGAATAAAAACACTCAAACATAATACACTAAGTGCAGATTGTTGTAGTCTCCAAGTCCAGCAAAGTAAATACCATCACTCATAAGATAGCTCAACTGCATAATTGCATAAAGGAAAAGATGCATAATGGACAAGATGAGATCAACCTTAGCTAAATATTGAGCTGGGACTAAAGGAGTTGTGGACTCCAGAAACCGATCAATGTTGCTAGCAGGCTCTACAGAAGATGGTTTGCTCAACAAGTATGAAGACTCATTGGGATTCCCATTCTCAGAAGCAATAAGTTCTCTGTCTGAAATTGAATCAGCACTCTCACTTTCACCACCCTTCTCTCTCTGAACCGGTTTACGCTGATTCTGGTTCTTCCTTGCCTTCACCGGAATGTAAAAGCGATCATCACCGCCACGAACACCTCCAAATTGCAAAGCCGTCCCCAACATTTTCCACCACTTTCAATAAAGTAACTTTTCACAAAAAAATAAAAATAAAATGAAGGGAAATATTGGATTATCAAGAAAAGAAGAATACCAGACCCAGACTAAAAGAAAAAAACTAGTCTTTTTTAGTTTTTTCAATGAAGGACCAAAAAAACAAAGAAAATTCAGAAGTGGTCAATACTCTGAGTTTCTTTCTAGACTCTACACATACACACACAGAGGATCAATACACAGGAACAGTGATTATTTTCTGGGAGTTTCTCAGCAACCAAACACCAATAAGGAATTAAAAGATAACAATAGTGAAGTTCTGACGAGAATCTGAAGATGACAGAAACCCAGAAGAGAGTTGGCGTGAAGAAAAAGAGGATCAAAGAATGTGCGAAAGTGAAGAGAGGGAAGGTACCTTGATTGATTGGATGAGAGAAAGTAGAATGAATTTGAAGGAATATATGCGTGAAGTAATGAACAGAGACAGAGAGGGGAAGAAAAGTTTCTTCTTGAATCACACTAGAACAGAGAAGAATGGGTGCATAGAAACTTTGTGCCACCATGAGGGAGAATATCATGTGCTGAATTTGGTGGGGTTAGGAGCATGATTATTGTGGAAAATACATATTAATAAAAACACTTTAATAAATATAGGAATTAGTTGAGAAATTGGTTGATATGATATCCTAGTATGCAATTGTTAGCAATTTGGTTTGTATAAACTAAATATGTTACTTTTTTTTTCTTCTTTTTTTTGACTAGTAATATTTTCTTTCAATTATTTAAATAAATAGCATATATATATTTATAAAATAACGGTTAATAAAGTTTTAAGTCCTCTTGATTTTGAATGTTTTTAACTAATTTTTTATTAAATTTTCTTATTTATTAGACATTTAAATTTTTTGTATTTTTTAATTAAATTTTTGTTGTTTAATTTTTATTAATTGAGTAATGTGATTATTATTTTAATCTTTTTTTATATTAATAAAAAAGTGAAAATTTCTAATTCATAAAATAATATTATGGTATGACTTTTAAAAAATAAATAATAGTTATTTTATCTTTAAAAAAAATTAACCAGTTAGAATTCAATTATAAAGTATAAAAGTTTAATAGAAACTAATTGAAATACACAAATTTATAATAGATTCAAAATTAATTAATATAAAAATCATTTATATTTTTATCCGATTATAAGTTATTGCATGTAGTAAATTATTTTTATTTAATCAAGAATATAATAAACACAGATAGATCTAACATTAGAAATTTTTTTATATAATCAATAAATTTGAAATAAGTAACTTATTGTTTAAAATTGTTAATATCTATTAATTTTTCTGTGCCTATGGGTATTTTTATAATTTTTTTAGTTTTTCAATAATTTTAAAATTTGTATTTTATAAAAAATCAAAAGGGAAAAAAACAATATAGTAAACTAAGCATTAAATTCACAAGATTAATATTACTTTGTTGAATATACAAATGGTAAAATGTTTGAGATTAAGAAGAAAAAAAATGCCAAATGTTTCATTCATGCAATGTGATCAACCAGGATTGAATGCAGTAACAAAATGAATGACATGTGATTGATTGTAATTATGTTCTATTTTTGAGTGAAATTAATTGGTTTTGAAATCAAATTTGACATAGCACAAATCAAAAGTCTCATTATTTATGACACTTTTGTTATTGTTATACTATGTGTTTTATATTTTGAAATATCATTGTTAAAAGTATATTAGTATTTGATTTGGTATAGTGTTGTTTAAGTAATTTGACTACATTATATAAATTATTCATTTCTTATTCTTTAATATTAAACATAATTTAGAAGAAATTAGTGATTTATTATACTAATTTTTTTCCAAATTAAATATTATAAGTAAATGTTTTATATCAATAAATAACGATAAACGAATTTTAAGAAAACATCAATGATGAAGATAAATCTAATATATATCATTTTTCAAAGTTGAAAAAACCAATAAAGTTAATTATTTTATTGATATGTATCACGACCGAGAGGACTTAATATCATTGTTTATAATTTATTTTATCTTTGAAAACTTTTTTATTAAATAAAATACACACTTTAAAATGTGTTAAAAACATATTTTTCCAAAGAATGTATAAGATATTCAATGTCTGTTCTTTTTCAGGCTAAACAGTTTTTTATCAAACCTAAAATTATGAGAAAAATACCTTGATGAATATATTTAAAATGTTAAATAGGCTTTTATCAAACCTATAATCAAGAAAAAAAAATCCTAGTCAAATGAGTTTGTGTCTCCAATGTCCATATACATTTTAAAGCTCATTAAAAATCAAATAATAAATTATTAATCAAACATTAACAAACAAAAAAAAAATAGACATTTGTGAAATATATAAGAATGAAAAGATTTTGCAAGAACATTTAATGAATAAGGTTTGGTTGGGTTGGTCAGGGAAAAGCAATGCAATTGACACGTGCAGAGGATGAGTAGGTGGGACACGTGCGAGATGTAAGATACGTATTAACCATCCCATCTCTTCATGTCTGCCACTCATTTGTTGTTTTACATTGTCACTTATTTCAACCACAAACAATTATTCCAAAATCTCTATTTTAAATCATATTTATTATAACTTTAACAAAAAAAATAATCTCTATTTTAAATCATATTTATTATAACTTTAACAAAAAAAATATACTGCTAAATGCACACAAATATGACGATAAAAAATAGTTTTACATGGTTTTCAATATAAATATTACAATAATTAATCTTTCTATAACATTATCACTGACCATGACACTAATTATTCTGATAGATAAAACATTGATAAATAATGTTAGTGATAATTATAATATATTAGTGTGTCGATTGTTATACATACAAAATTATTAAATCAGTAACATTATAATGTTATATTGTGAATAAGAGTGATGTCTAAAATTTTTTTATCTTTTAACTAAGCAAAGTTTGTCTACTTCCAAATATTACAACTTATTTACTATCATCATATTTTATATTGAAAGTACAATTGATACTTTAAGTCTTGATTATGCTTGTTAAATCACATTTACATCACTCAATTTTTAACAAGAATGAATCACTCGATCTTTAAAAAAATGAATACAACAACGAGTTTTAAACAAATTAGATGAGGGAGTCTAAAATAGATGATCGATGTATATATTTTATTATTTTAAGTTAAAATGTTAAGATATTTATAAAATTAATTTATTATCTATTTATATAAAAAATTATTTTTGTTTTCTTTCATTTCTTTATAGTACCCCTGATAAATATATGTTCATCATTTTTTTTTAGTTTTAATTTTACAATTTTGAAAATAACTAAGTTTATATCGAAATTCATCGATCAAAATTTTCTGTCAAAATATGTTTTTTTTTTTCTGAAAAAGCTTTTTGAACAAAACGTGAATAAAAATAAATTTATCAAACAAGTGAGTGTGACTTTTAGACTATTCAATCGATATTTTACTGCTTAAACGATGAAACAAACATATCCTACATAATTTATGTATTTCATTACTAAATGAATTGCATGATTTAATCTAATTGAATTGAAACAATGATTTTCTTAATTGTATTGAGAAAGAAATATTCATAATTAAAAAATATTTTGTTTAATTCAATCGATAAATAAGTTAGATTTTTTATTTTAAATACCATTTGAGTGAGTTCGAAATGATAACATTTAGTGTTACGATAAAACATTATTACTCTAAGTGTTCATATAATATTCAAACAAGAAATTTTCTTGTATGAGTTATAATTTATGATTGAAATCAAGAAGATATATATAGAATTTATTATCTCTTCAATAATAAGAGTTTGGGTGTTTAAATACTCTTTTGAATACTAAAATAAGAAAGATGATGGATAATTTTTCTCTCTTCCAAAACAAATATTATCCAAGCGTTATATGATATTCAAGTAATACATTCATTCCTTAAGCATTAGTTAGTTTGAACAAGAAATAATTAATGTTTAATTTTTTGTTCACTCTAATTGCTCAAATGTTAATTTTTTGTTCACTCTAATTGCTCAAACAGTATTTATAATTTTATAAATATGTTTGTTTATATTAAATAACTATTTTTATACTTAGTTATGTGTTGTATATCTATTTTTATAACAAAATGTAAATATAATAAATGAGTATAATTTGTAATTATTGAAATAGATGAAATAAGAGAAATACCTCGATTGATATTAATAGTTGGAAAAATAATCTTGTTAAAAATAATAACTAATTTGATTTTTCATTAACACAAAAAATGTCTATAATGTCACCCAGTTAACATCTCTTAGAGAGAACACACAAACGTAAGAAAATAACTGGTGACATTTTTGTAAATAAAGTGTAAAAAATGATGTATGTTCAGCATTGTACCGACGTCACTTAACTTTGGTTTCTGCCCACCCAAACGTCAATCCAACTTAATATCGGCCCATAAATTATTCGACGTCACTTAACGTCAAGTATATGCATAATCGACTTCCCGCGCCTTAAATTTCATATCTGCAATGTGCAAACATCACTGTTTCTTTTTCCCGCGAGTTCTCCTCTATATTTCGTTGGCTAACGCGACCTCCACCACTGAGTTTTTCACCATAAAATTGGTTGAATTTTGATTTATACATTGATTTAAATATTTTAAACCGATTGAATTTCGTTTTAATTTTATTTAACATAATAGGTAAGACCGATTCTTAGTTAAAGAACAAAGTTTGCATTAAAAAATGTTACTTGTAAAAATTGAACTAAAATATTGAAGTTATAGACAGTGGAAAAAATCATCCTCATCAGAGAAATTGATTGAAAGCAGGAAAAGTTAATAGTGTCGATTACGAATTGGTCCACATTGTTTCACTCATGAATATGATATATCATTCCATACACGATGTCTATTCATCGCATTAAATCAGTTACAACAATGGGTCCTATAAACTGCAAAAGTTAAATAAAAACCCACAATGTCACAGAGTTCTAAAAATAATAATTCACACAATTTTTTATTTTGTAATAATATATTTAAAAATGAGCTTAAAGATGATTTAAATTAATGCTTTATTACTGAAGGTCGACAGTTTTATTCATGATAAATATTTTATTTGAAGGTCGATATTTCTATTCACAATAATTTAAGTCATTGTATTTCTTTTATTTGATTATTATTTATCATTACTCTCAAAATACCTGACACTACGGACATTTCACACAAGCTTCTTTTATACACTCCTTAAGCAATGTTTTTACTTACATAACAAAACATCCTTGTTTTTTGTGAATTTTCTAAGTTTATTGTTCTTGTTCTTTTTGACAGCTTCGAGGTATTTCTAGTAGCTTCATATATAAATTTAGGATGTTGTAAGCATTGATTGAAACTGAAAAAGAAAGAAGTGGACCCTTGATTTCCATATAAACCTAATCTCTCAATTCAATTGCAGAAGAGAGAGTGACCCACTGCTTTTGAAACACCTTGTACATTGTTTCGTGAATTTTATTAGATATACTTACAATTATTGTCAGAATTTCCATTAAAGCTTCATTTCATCAAATATTTTAATCAAAATACGTTGATATAATATATAAGTTGCATATATTATAAATTAACCTTATTTCTAGTCGATATAGGATCTTTAACATACATTCTTATGCCAAAGTATCAGAAATATATTTATATCGTGCGTGAGACAAAATATTAGTAGGTGTTTATTAACGGTTCGATATCATATGAAACAAAATATTCAAAAAAAATCGTTAGGATAGACTCTAACTTGACTCTGATATCATGTTAGAAGTGAAATTTAACCCTAACTCAACCACACAAAACTGACTGATAAGGTGAGGATTGCATCCACTTATATATTGTGAATTGATCTTATCTCTCGTGAGACATTCCAACACAATATTAAAATTTAAGAACTAAGTTTTACATAAGATTTTTGAATTTTAAGAAAAAATATAAATATATATTTCTACTAACAGTTTAATAAAAATTTAATAGAAATAATGTGGAACAATATCGAAAATCATCATCAATAAATATTATTTTTGTTGGATGTTTAAATTTTTTATCTCCAGCACTGAATTATAAGCAATTTAGTTTTTATTCTTAAAAATAATGTATTCACGTATCTTTCTTGTGACAGGTTGTTTCCTCGGGAACTGTAATGAATTATCTTGATCAAATTAAATTTTTAATTTTCTTAATTATCTTAAAATATTTAAATTTCCTTAATTGAGATTAAGCATTACATATAGGATATTTATAATTCATAATTAAAGTAATACTACATTTATCAAGTTAATTTTCTGAGATTTTTTAAATAAAAATATTTAATATTTTTATTATCAATATATTTGTCTTTTAAAAAAGAAAACTTAACTTTATATATTTCTGAATCCAATGTAATGCATCAAATAATTGCTTTCTTTATGGACATCATTCAATTACAACCGTTTCCTTTTAAGAAAAAGGTCGCTTTTTCTCTTCACATGTTACATATTTTATTTGAAGAATCATTTAAAATTTTGATTTTAAAATAAATTTAAAGATTTGATAAAATAACAATAATACACAATATATGTTCGCTCAGTATGAAAGAGATTTATTCTACCATAGATTTATAAACAAATATATATATGATACATTTATTACTTTTTACATCACAAATGATTTTCATTTAAAATTGCATATAAATAAAGTTCAATAAAAGCTTAAAACATTAAATATATACATTGAATTTGATTAGATAATTTTGAATACAGTTTCTTATTAAAGCTGTATGAACAAATTGGTCATGAAACTTCTTAAGCAAACACAACTGATTTTATAAATATTTGTTTAAAATTTGTTATATTGTAAAAGTGGACACTGATTGAAAAGCATATTTTAAATATTAATATCTAGGTTAATTAATTATAAGATCTACAAAATAAATCAATCACTTAAGTCTATTGACTACATTTTTATTCAAAATATTATGATTTATTTATCATTCTAAAGATCCACACACATCAAGTAATTTAAGATTATATACTCTTAACTAATTTAGTACAATTACTTCCAAGATATTATGAAATATCCAAAATATTTGTTAAAAATATCTCATAATATAATAATTCTTTGCATAATATCTTCAAAAAATATTAATTAATTAATTTCAAATAATATAATTTGTAGTTTAGAAAATCAATAAATACATCACTTCACTACACTGATTACGCACTCAATATTTAATTAGGAGACTCACCTATTTTATATTCTTACGTTAATTATCATTATACAGATAGATTTTTACAGGTAGATATTTTTCTCTAATAATAATTAAAGTTCAACTCAAACTATTAACAATAGCAACCCGACATTAAATAATGAAAATTCGGATTCTTTGTCAAAATTTGATAAGAACAATTAATACATGTACTGTAAGATCTATCAACACTCTCAGTCGGGTAATCCAAATAATAACACTTGAAGATTGTCCGATAAAGGCGGATTATTCAATAGTTGAAGTTTAAAATTGTGAACTTTGTTGATGTGACAATTTCTTCAAAGAGATTTTAGGGAGCTCAAACCAAACAATCCTGATGACAAGCGGCCGAAGACCGCCCGCTATGGCCAGTCAACCCTAACAATAAGTAATTAAAAATCACATTGAGATCCTTCTTAATGTGAGTGTCGACGAATACTGGCCATGATTTGTCATTCTTATCCAACTATTTGGGCATAAGAACATGGTCGATCGGTGTGCGGACGCTCAACAACGTTAGTCGGATGAACCAAAAGCTAAAACCTGTAAAGTAAAACAGGTCAGTAACAAGTTTAAAAAGCAATTGGACCGTGATTAAGAAAACCCTAATCACATGCCCGTATAAAAAAACTATAAATAGGAGCCCAAAGTAAATTGATAAGTACTTTTACTTCGCATTTATTACCATATTAATTGCATACTCCCGAACGAACTTAAACTGACTTAAGCATCGAAACCTAATTGACAAGGTATCTCGATCATCTAGATAATCAAGTGGAATAAAAGGAGAGAAGGCCAAGCCAGAGAAAAAGAAAAATTACAACGATAAAAAGGATCATAAGAAAAGGAAATTAAGTGAGTGTTTTAGATAGATGCTCAATTCCTATGCCCAAAACAATGTATTAATGAGTTATTTTTTCTCCTCAATATGTGAATAAGGCATAGCCCACAAATCTATTTTGATATGATAAAGAAAAGATATGAGTGAGAAAATATACATGGTATGTCTGAACGGAAGCCAAGTAATGTGTGGCTGAGAAGAATTAAAATGGTGGGTCCAAGGTTTGAGTGAATGTAGGTTTGTCACAAAAACTGAAGAAAGGACAATTATATAAAGGAGGGGTGAAATTGGAATGAGACATGTCACTATCCTTACTCAGATTATGAAATGGATGGACCCTTATTGGGGTTTGGTTTGGTTTGAGGTTGTTAAACTTTATTGTGTCAATGCCTTGCTAAGGATATAATCACAACATTTACCATTATACATATGGCACCACATCCCATATTCTCAGACACATTCATAATGTTGGTAATTGTTAAACCCTAAGGAGATGATTTATAGTTTTCAAAACTTTATATTTAAATTTTGTTATCACCACCATTTTATATAATGTAATTGTTAAAAATGTACATGAATAATATTTTTTCCATAGTTATTATTAGGGTTAAATATATTTCTTATCTCTTAATTTTTACTAAAAATTGGAATTAGTCAATTTTTGAAACTTTGGTCCAATTTAATCTTCAACTTTAGAAATACATGAATTTAGTCCTTTTAATCATGAATTTAATCTTTTTAACTAAATTTTGTTAAGTTTTATTTGACGTTTCAAACACGTTTTTCAACTAACATTGAAGCGGAAATGTGTCAAACCGTATAAACAACTCAAATGCCATCATGAAATTTGGTTAAAAAAACTAAATCCACACATTTATAAAATTGAGAGATTAAAATGAAATTTTTTTTTAAAGAAATTAATTTCAATTTTTAGACAAAAACATATTTAACTCTTATTATTATCGATAATATTTTTTATAAAAGTAAAATCTGTATGCTTCCACTTATATATTATAATTTAGTTATATATTATAATTGACGTAATACATTAGAAATGAACATCTTGAATGTTCTTGAATGTGAAACAAAGAAAAACTCGATAGCGAATAATACGAGATCAATAAATTCGATTAGTATAAACTTTAATATTAAATTTAGAAAGTCAACAAAGCAAGAGTTTCATCACCAAAATTTTATATTAATTAATTCATAAATTAATTTTCTATCATCGTCTTGGAGATAATTCTATATAAAAAAAAAGTTGAAATTTCCTTCTCCTTTTTCTTCTAAAGAAAGTTGAGATTTTCTTGAAAGAAATATTATCTAAACATGATCCTTCAAGCTTTATCGACAATAATTGGTGTAAAGTGTATTGACAATTCTCACCCCATCTTCATACAAGACAACAACACCAAATTGCTTATGATAAAATTCAACAAAAGGACATCTTAATTATTAGCATTACAAAATTTGTTTCAAGAATGGTCATGGAGTTGGGATGAATATTTTCTCCTTAAATGCAGATATTAACATAGATATTCCAATATATTACTCGTTTCTTTCGTATTTTAACCAAATTCAACTTGTTTAATATATAGACTAATTGTGTTTCAATAAGAAAAAAATGGATTCTTATAAGGTAATTTCTTTATGCACCCAATATTTTTTGTTTTGCATTCTTATAAATACAAAATTCTCTGTTTTATTTTTAAAAAGTGATTTTCAATTGTGCAATTCGTCTCGAAGTTTTATTTTTATTTTTTATTTCTGGACTATGTAATTTGAAAACTTTTTTTCCTTCTAAATTGTGTAATACGAAAATATTTTTTTCATGAAAAATACTTTTAGATTACACAATTCAAAAATTATGTTTTTATGAAGTACTTCTATAGATTGTATAATTAAAAAATGTCTTCCAAATTGCACCATCTAAAACATAAATTAAAAGTTTCTTTCTTGTATAAAAGAAAATTATTTTGGATCATGCAATTAGAAAAAGGTTTCTTTCTTGAATTCATCCTTAACATAACACAGACAATGGTGACAACGACAAGAGACAACAACAACAAATATGCGACAACTAGAAGGTAGACAATTTGGTCTTTTGAGCATCTCATGGAGTGCATATGGAAACTCTCAGAGTGTAAAAAGAAATGGCCCATGTGTAAATACATTTTAAAAAACTAATAAATATAAGACAAGTTTTTTCTTCCGGACCACAGGCTTTTGTTATTTACAGTTTCCAATTTTCACTAAGTAATTTTCTTTTCTTTTCTTTCTTTTTTATTGTCAACCAATATCATTACATGAAAAAAAGATAATCAGAACTCTATTTTGATATCCATCTTCACAATTTTCCAAGCCTCATTTGTGCATCTCCCTTATTCTTTGAACTCTAAATTTGCATTCTCATGTTCATTATTCCTTAAACGAATCCTAATTATTTATGCCTCAAAAACCTTTCATAGTTTTTGTTTTTCTTCATAAACTCTACTGTCTAATCTAGCATCATGTGTGCATTATTGAAATTAAAGGAATCATGCTTTTGGAAGAAAGGATGCAAAGGAATTGACAAGGTTTTTCAGAAGAACAAAGGGAATTCTGTATTCTTTGTATAAATGGTGTAAGTAACTACAGTTAAATAACCAAGTAAAGAAAAAGAAAAAAACAGAACAGTGAGAAGAAAACAACATTCCTATATAGTGGGATACAAATAATCAATTGTGAAAGTGAAACAATGATCTAAAGTGAATCTCAAAAGCAGGTTTGTTATAAGTTACTGTCTAATTGATAATCACTGGTCTCAGAATCATATAACAATCTGTAGTGTCTATGAATGAAGACTATGTCATCTGGTTGAATCCCCATTTTCCTTTACTTATGCCCTCAAGGGTCTCCAGCACCTGTTTCATGGATGGTCTGAACTCCTTGGGACACTGCACACACTGAAATGCTAACTCTGCCACTGCTGTTATCGTTTCCAAAATGTTATTGTCAGAACCACAAGAAAAGCTTGGATCAACTATCTCGTTTAATTCATTGTTCAAGATTTTTCTCTTTGCAAACTGTGCAAGAGTCTCATTATCTGTGCCTGCAACCAAACTTGGGTGGATTGATGATATGAGTTCAAACAAGACCACTCCAAAACTATACACATCACTCTTGTTACTCACCCTTCCAGATATATAGTAGTCAGGATCTAT
>Ga0099823_1001640_pt1 | contig 18980 bp, 19 predicted proteins | sample CowpearedBW_FD_76831 | JGI IMG/M metagenome (GOLD analysis project Ga0099823, IMG submission 76831) | Root nodule microbial communities of legume samples collected from California, USA - Cow pea red BW | ecosystem: Host-associated > Plants > Roots > Nodule | place: USA: California | collected...
AAAAAATTTTTTTTAAAAAAACCCATACTCATATTATTAAAAATATAAATATATAAAAATATATATATATATATATAAATATATATTAAAGAAAAAAAAAATAAAAACAGAGCCTTTACTCGTAAATTCTAAGGAATTGGTGACGAGAGCAGTTAATTCACACACACAACAACAAACAAATAAATATAAACTCAGCCAAACAGAACTTCCATCATAGAGGAACACTGACAACTGTTGAATGAAACAACAAATAGGTATAGGAAGGGTTGGATGAACCAAATTATTATTACAATTTCTTGAATGAGAAATGAAAGTGAAAATTACAAAACAATTCACCATAAAACATTCACATGCATACTAATCACCAAATCTGCAACAAAATCAAACTAAGCATCACAAAACCGATTTTACACAGGAATAAAAGAATAAGGGAATGCTATGTGACAGTTTCGAGTATATTCAAACTAAGAGTACACGTATATCTGCTGCATCTTCAAGAAGCAGCTACATCTTATTCTTCTGTACCAATTTTTCAAGGCTTTGGTGCTTCTTCTTTCTCAGCTGCTTCAGTGGGTTTCTCTTCCTCTTTGGTAGCAGCTTCAGCTGGTCGTTCTTCAACCTTTTTCTCGCCACTTGTCTCTACTAATTGTGCTTTCTCATCTTCCTTTTTCTCCTCTTCAACCACTATCTCTCTCTCTTGGACAACTTCTGTTTTAGTTTCTGCAGAAGGGGCTTCACCCTTCTCTTCTTTCTCTTCTGTAACAACGAAAGTTGACACCTTCTCAAACACAAAGAAAACCGAGCTCGAAGCCAAGGCTGGTCCAAACTTAGAAGATGCTTCGGATGCTGCCTTTGATCCAGGGAAATCTGAAATTTTATCGGGAGCTCTCAGTTAAAAACAGTCCTTTTATAAGTAACAGAGATCACAGTTACAACTTTCAGGTAATAATTGATAAACAAAAAACTTAAATCACTTTACCAATTTTAACAAGCTCTTCTAGGAACTTGTGAACTTCTGTGGTGTTCTTCTTCAGCCCTCCTTCTTTGCGTTCTTTAACCAAACTCTACAAGGAGAAAGAAAAGTTTTAAATCAATCATGGTTTGGCTCTTTATTTCTTCTATTACATATATGTATGAGTTCTCACCTTGATTTCAGTTGGTGAAGCCTCATATATTTCAACCACTTTGGTTTGAAGTTCGGTCTTGTTTTCTTCAAAGGCTTTGTTGTATTCCTCCTACAAACCAAACACGAAAAATTAAAAAAGTTGAAGCAAAAAAGAGAGTGAAGAAAGTTGAGAAGAGTTTGAAACCTTAGAGTCATCGAAGGACTTGGTGGCCTCAGCAGCAGCAGCTTTCTTGGAGGTATTCTTCTCAAAAACCTTCTTGATCTTGGGAAGAACCTTGGACTTCCAATACCCCATGTTGTGTTTTGAAGGTCCTTAAAGTTAAGTGATGAAAGTAGGTATGAATGCAAGTGTTGCAGCCACTTGTCCTTCGAAATCAACACGCATATATAAATGATGATAAGTATGTGTTACTGTGAAGACAGTGAGGGGCGAATGCAGCAGAAAAGAACCTTGAAAATGGAAGGTAATTACATGCATGACCTCTTGCCCATTCATGCCAGCAAAAGTGTGCTGCTCAAATGACTGGGTAGCCACCTTTGTCGGTCCATGCAACAGGTATGAGACGTTAACGTCAAAGATGAAGGAAGGGTAAAGTGGTAAAGACAGCATAAGTGTATGAGAGTTAGGTCTTGGAGATATGATTAATGTGCTTGATGGAGAAGGTGTTGATGGTAATTGTGTGGGGTGGGAGAGGGGTATAAAAGGGAAGGGAGGTTTTGTGGGGGGAAGTGACAGTTGGCACTAAACTTATTCCATAGGTGGCAAATATCAGAAGAGGGTCCCTTCCGTTTTGTATTTATCTTATCTATCATTTTATTGATTTTATAGATTTTAAAACCCACCATGCTGATCTGTAACTCATAATTTGGCTTTATCATCTGCGTTGGGTATTGTCGACGACAAAAATGCGTTTCTGTTTAATTTGGGTTCTCAACTGAAACTTGGCACATGGCTTCGCTGGTATGCTACTGCCACTCTGCAATCACTTCCATTTTCTTATGTTCAAACGCTTTTCCGTTTACAATATAAACAAATCAATTGCTAATAACCTTGTAATGCTTTGTGTGTGGATAAACTCAAATTCTAAACTTATCACTTGTGGGGTCTACAAACCCTCGATGTAGATATACCCTACCCTCTTCCATTTTGGAAAAGGGGAATATCAATAAATACTCTTTCATATATATTTTTGGAATATATTTCGATTAAACGAGATTAAAATACTTGTAATTTGGTTTAAGTAAACTTTTGTATGCGTGAATTTATTTGTGAAACGGATTTTAGTGTTAGAAGGGTACTTTTAAGTTTCAAGCTGTATCAAGACATTGTCAACAATGTATAAAATGAGTGGTTTGAAATTTTGTTAATATATTTTGTAAGAAACAATCAAAATATTACATATATTTTTTATAATTGTACAGCTTTCATAATCTTTGAGTCTTCATTTTTGTAATTGATTCAAGGCTTCTAAAATAAATGAGATAGATGATTAGGTAAGGTATGATATAACTGCTGGTTGGCGTACAAGTATGTCTAACATGAAATTAGTTATATTAAATCTTTATATTTTTAGGTTAATTCGAGAATATAGATAACGCTTAGTGAAAATTAAATTTTATACTACATAACTTTTTATGCGATGTGTATTTGCTTCAAAAGTTTATAACGTTTGATGTAAAATTTGATTTACTTGGTGATTTTTCATGTCAACTGCCTTATATTAGACTTAAATCTAGCCCACGTTAAATCGTTGCTAATCCTTCTAACACATATTAGTCGACATTTTTTATTTTATTTTTTTCCTTATCAATTATATTGAACAAACCTTTTGTTTATACTAAAATGTAACATAACTAAATATGGATATTATTGGCAGCTACAATAAGTTGAGACGGACAGAAAATAAAACTAGTGATGAAACTGTGGGTCAACATGTGTAGGTACGTGTCTGATTTGGGAACATAGTTGAGTATAAAGTAAAAATATGATGAGAAGGACCAAAAGAATAATAAACACATATTCTACATACAAATACATCATAAAGAACCATCATAATCAGTTTTCCATCACCTACAAAGCCATCAGATAAGGAATGGAAAATAGGAAGTGTGTAATTTCTAATTTCTTTTTCTCTAAGACTGTCAATCCACGACATAATTGGGAGCCACCGCTAAGATTCGGTTGTTTCTAGGTGCGCCTCCTCCTTCGGCAGCCGCCTCTTGCCCATCATCTACCACTATCAAATGACCTTCTCTGCGAATTAAACTCTGCACCACCAAGTGTATATTTAAGATGCTCATCAATAATATTTTTAATTCTTGAAAAGAAGTAATACTAGAATAAAATACTATCACCACCTCAATGATGTGATTACAGTTTTAATAAATTTCTTCCAAAACTTCACAAATTATAACAATTTTAATAGTGCTGGAAAGTTTTCAACAAAATAATACCTCTATAATAGCTTTAATTTTTGAAATTTCAGCTGTCACTTCCTCCATCGAACTGTAGTTATTTCTCTCGTTTTGTTGGTCTACGTACCATTGAATCAAATCTTTTTGTCTCATTCCAGCCAAACCATTTCCTGTGAAGTCCATAGAAATTCCATCTTTAATACAACAATAAATAACATTTGACATCTAATATTCCAAACAAAAAATCAATAAAAATATCTTGATGTGTAACATGATAGAGTATGCAAGTGTCCGATCCATTAAACCAAAAGCTAATTTGATTTAACATATAACTTTTCTCGTGTTTCAGAATTAAATAACAAAAGCGATGGTTTGAAGGGACCACCTTGCATAGCAGCCTCTTCATGCTGCCTAAGACGCATGATAAGGGCGCTGGTTACTCTTTGAAAATATTCATCACTTATAACGAGTTTTTTCGCTTGGGGTTTAGACCCATCCGCTGGATTTCCTGGGAGATAATAAAACCAATGCATAATTAAGCTACTTCTTTATCAATAGATAATTTCAAGGTAAATGGGATAGGGACACCTTACCATCTTTTCGGTCAGCTTGTCTCGTTCCCTGGGAGTTAGATCCATCTGCTTGATTTCCTGCTGGATAATTAACCAATGCATAACTAAGCTTAATCAAGTAAGGATATTCAAGGGAAAATTGGTGAGCAGCAGCTTACCATCATTAGCATCTCTATTATCATTTCCATCACCTCTTGCGTCATTAGCATCTCCATTATTATCATTTCCACCACCACCAGCTGCCCCGGCATTCTGATTTTCTTCTTGAAACTCAGACAGATCGATCTCACTCGACTCCACACTGCAGAGTAAAGTAAAATGCAATTATAACCGAAAGCTAGGTCCCAAAATAAAAACTGCAAAAGGTAAGCGTGAAATAAAATTCTTACCTTATAATAGAAGTTTTCAGCAGTTTAACTGCTAGACGAACATGGCGAGGTTGTACCTGATACCAAAAGCTTCTTTAGACCAAACAGAAAATATGAAATCAGTGAATATTGACAATAAGCCTCTGAAATTTGAAGAACCTGATTGTCCAAATGACACCGTGCGATGGCCTCTGACAGCCTGATTAATGCTTCCAATTGCCTAACTGTCATACGATAAGCAACCCTACTCCCTGGATTTGTATCACCTCTACGAAGCGCAACATAAGATTCTACCAGTAGTTTTCTGGCATCTGACGTGAGCTGCATTAATAAGGCTAAATAATAAGAAAGGTGCACAAACGCAAAAAGTTATCCTCATCAAGAGAAGCACTCCAAAGTAGACCTTAACCTTTGGTTTAAGAGTTTTTGCATATGCTATATAACGCTTCAGTTCTGCTGTAGTGAATGCTGGAGCAAGAGCAGCTTCTCGCTTTTGATGAACTCTCACAATATGATGTGCAATGTGATAATCTGTCTGATCATCTGGATCATCTATCATAACATATACGAGATCGAACCTCGAAAGTATAGCCGGTGGAAGGGCCACATTGTACTGAAAAAGAGAAAAGGAAAAAATAAAACAGTTAGGCCGAGTTGTATATAAAGGCGCGGTGATCCATGACCATGACTGGGTATTGGAACATCTTACCTTAAGTGGTTTAGATTTATCATAGCGTCCCCCTGCAGGATTGGCAGCGGCAAGAATGGACGTACGAGCATTAAGTGTTGCTTGTATTCCTGCTTTTGTGATACTAATAGTCTGTTGTTCCATGGCCTCGTGAATGGCAACCTACAATCCAATCAAATGAGACACTAGTCACTCCACGAGCAAGGCACGTAATGCAAGTAAAAAAGAATATGCCTTACCTGATCTTTGATGTCCATCTTGTCAAATTCATCAATGCAGCAGATGCCATTGTCAGCAAGCATCAAAGCACCAGCCTGAAACAAGAATTTATCGATATAAAAATCAAGTAGTCAGGCAAATATCGTGCAAATCACATAATGATGATTTTGCAACAACCAAGCATGTTGAAACCCTACATTCTGTTCTGTAGCACTCGATTTCATAAAGTACCTTCTAGTCACGGTTGATAAATAGTTCTATGCTACACTGAGTTGTAAAATATTGAAAATTTCTAGTTTCATAAATAGTTTCTAAGCTACTCTAAGTATCAGTTGTCGTTTTTAAATGAAAAATTCGCATTGCAACATCATGCAAACAATTTCGCATTACTGGAACTCACAATCCATACAGGTTCTGACTTAGTTCAATGCGTTTATGTAACACATTTTATTATTTCTTCATTACTTTTTTTCCAGGGAGTAATTCAGTCTAAAGCAGTTTCTATTACTGTAATATGCTTTAACACGTAGTATAAACAAATACAGCTCTTGTTTAATGCAACTCAAACTAGGAAATGCATTGCATATTTAAAATTAAATTTCACTAAATCATAGAAAAATGTCAGTTATACACAGATAACGAAAACTTAAAGTTTAACAGATTTTTAGGTACTTAGAAATAATCCAGCTGCCGTAATTGATAGTGCAACTAAACTTTACATTTCCAACAAATACAAAAGCGGAAGATTATTGACCTCAATACAAAACTCCCCAGTTTCTGGTTCCTTCGCAACAGTTGCAGTCAAGCCAGCAGCAGATGAGGATTTCCCAGATGTATATACAGATCTTGGCACTATGCCTGAAGTATACCTACAACGATAAAATAGCATACATAACCATTCACGTTGCACAAACCAGTATAAAGGAACCAACAAAAGAAAAAAGAGAGGATTACTTAAGAAATTGAGATTTTGCACAGCTGGGATCTCCAACAACGCAAACATTTATGTCTCCTCTGAGGTTGATGCCTTCATGAGTAAATTTGTGAACACCACTCATGAGCATAAGAAGGATAGCTCTCTTTATATCTGGATGACCAAACACAGTTGGAGCAACGCTTTCAACTAGTTTGTTGAAAAAATCAGGAGTATTCCTCATTCGTTGAATTTCATCCAGTTCCTGTGTCTGTTAAATCACCCAGGAAAATAAATATCGGGTTAATTACGTTTTTTTCAAATAAAAGATAGGCAGAAAAGCAATCAACCTAAAATTCCTAAATTGATTAAAATAAATGACAACAGCAATGATATTCAGTCAATGATTAAAGCAAAAACACAGCCCTTACATCAACATGAATATTCGTCAAGTTTCATAATAGAGGTGACACAGGTCCCAAAAGCTTATAATGTAGAATCTAAACCAAAAGATGATATTATAATGGATATAGATAGAGTGCATCATGAAACTTACAGTAAACTGTTGGTCATCTTCATCGACATCCTTCTTTCTATTCCTGATGTCTATTTCTCTTCTTCCATCACAAATCTGAATGAAATCATTCAAAAATAACATCCGTTACAAAATCAATCAGATCACATGAACATGACATGAACATTGACAAATAACCAACCTGAACAGAGTTAGCAATAAACGCTAGACGATAGGAGAGGTCTCTGACTCCCAGGGCCTTAAGGCCACTGACACCTTCATTTCCAGCGGTAGGACCCTTGCGTTCACGACGACACTCTGATCTCTCTCCAGGAGATGCCAATGCCATTATGTCAGGTATGACAACTACTGTACCTGTGAAAATCACCCTACAGACAGCCAGAATGGGATCGATTATTCTGTTATTCAAGTTCAGGCAATCGAAAGGGCCACTATACTTTGACTAGTTCAAGGAAATTTGGGGCAAGAGAAATCTCACGTGTCACCAGCCCTGGCCTGTTCCACGATCTCATGACGAAGAATAACATCCAATGACCTAGGAAGAGAGCCCGCAGGTATCTCTTTGGATGTCTCCTGCATCCTGACCCTCTGCCAATCAGCAAATTTGCTCTCCTGCCGAAGCAATACCCACCTTGTTCGATTGTTACAGGTGGCATTTGTACAGATTGTTGGCTGCGGTATGGCATAACATCAAAATTGGAATAGCAAAATTTGCAACCAATACACCCAGCAAATAAAAGATAATAAATAATAAAATACATACATGAACATAACATGATAATGATAAAACATGACAACAATCAAAATTAAACATAATATTGTGTTAACCACCTCGGTATACTTGAATTGCTGTTCAACATTCTTTATAACACCACCGCATTCCAAGCACTTGAAAGTCCCCTGGAGAAGTTCAGGTCGAACCTCACTTGTCCTCGTCACCACTCCTGTAACGGATACAAGTCTCCCAATTTCCGATGTACCCAATTCCCTTAACCTGCAAAAGGGTAAGCTTAGCGGTGAACAAAATGCACGGAATTATTTTCATATGTGCTCACTCAAACTCTACCAAATTGAAACACCAGAGCCTTCAATTTAAGTTAAAATTCGACACAACCAACAAACTAAAAACAATTAACATAAAAAGCTGGAACAAGAATTCACAGACCGCTTAATAACGGCAATATTGTAAAAAGCAACATTGATGTCCTTGTTAGGGCCATCGTCGGATACAACTGACGGCTTGAGTTCCATAACAAATCTCTTGCAAGCATTCCTCAAATAAGGTTCATATCTACAAAAAGCATATCTCAGTGCCGCGAAATGTTAAGAAAATGTTGTAGCTCCTAATCTCAGCGTCCCAAATCATAAAACATTTCAAAGTCTCAAGACAGGAATAAAAACCTCAAATATTCATCAGAGATAGTCTGCTGGAGGAGGTCGCTGAATCTGACGACATGTGAGAAATCGATGAACATAGTGTTGGATTCGTTGACTCTCATCACTTCAATCTCCGCTTCGTATTGAAGCTCGTTCCGTTGGCTAGATTTGAAACTGTTGATTCCGATCAAACAAGCAGCAGAGTTAGTAATTTCCATTCGAAATGAAGAAGAAAGAATCAGAAGACAAAAGCGAAGAAGAAGGGAACCTTTTGAGAAAATCCAAAAAAGCGTTCTCAACCGTAACGGCTTTCTCGTCCACTGCGAACCCACTGAACGCTTCCATTGTCGATTGTTCTGCTTTCTCTGCCTCTTACTGAGAACTCCGAACCCTAAACTCTTTTGTCTTTTGAAATCTCAATTCTCTTGTACAGTTTCTTACTAATGAGTGTGTGCTCTGGCGGGAAGTAAATGACCGGGAACAACGTCTTCCCGCCAAAACGATACATTGATGGGCCTCTTTGGGCTCTTCTGTCACGGCCCATTTGTTTTTTCTGTCTACTCAAGCCCATGTCTTCATAGTCAAGCTCATTTCTTACACAACTTATTTTTTATCAACGTATTTAATTTGAACTAGATAAAATACTTTGTCCTTCAAAGAAAGATAATTAATTAAGCTTTAAAATTTAAAAACATGAAAATTATATCTTATTTTATTTGACTTCACTCCAATGAGTGTAAGGTTTTTCTTCTCCCACCCTTTTTCTTCCTGTACCCCATAAAACATGTAATCCTTCAACTACCCCTCATTAATAAAAATTTCTGCACACTTTTTTAAGTATATTTTAGTTTTTGTATTTTGAAAGATGTTTTTGAATCTGTAAAATAATAATTAATTCGGAAAGTATAAAAATATTTATATATTAGATATTTTAAAAGGTATTTTCCAATTTGGAAATATCTTTATAAACATCCAATTTGACATATCGGATGTTTTTAACGGTATTTTTGAATTGAAAATATTTTCAGAAATATTTACTTTAATTTTTTTTTTTAATATTTTGAATTGAGTGTTTTCTGAAAAAAAAAATTAAGTGAGAAAAAGGAAAGAATACCATATAAATTGTGGAGCCATAGAAAATGGTGCAGGGAGTTATGGGTGACAATTTTGGATGGACTGACTTGTAGAAAAAACGCGGGACAGGTTGAGATGTTGATCTCTATAGACCCGTCCCTCATAAGCTAAAAGTGGGACAGATGGACTGGGTTGTTGGTCCATTTAAAAAAATAAATATTTTCTTTTTTTAATTTTTACATCATTTATCTGTTTTTGGAAGTTAATAATAATAATAATAATAATATTATTATTATTATTATTATTATTATTATTATTGAATATAAGATATATTTTTTATGCAATTTTAGGTTAACAAAATTGTAAGGTGATGTATTGCTATTATACTTTATGTATAAACTTCGTTGTTATTGTTGGTTGTCTTTGATTAACTGATTGGAATTATTTCAATAAAAAATAAATCTCAATTATTATGGAAAAACAAACAAAATTTTATTTTGCTCATTATAAATATAAATCAACTCGCGAGGTGGTACAAACAAAAAAAGTAAATCTATTTTTGAATTGCGGGACAAGTCAGCCTGACTCACATTTTGCGGGTCAAAATGCAAGGTGTGCCGTAATGAGTCGAACTGGTCCGCTTTATCATCCCTACACGAAGCCCCACTTATAAAAAAATAAGGTTTTTAATATATTTGACTTTTTGGGTAGAATGGGAGTACTGCATTTAATGGGGTGCAGGAAGAAAAGCCCATGAGAGCATTCTGTTGCCACTAAACATAGTTTAGATGAGGAAATAATGGGTTTGGATCTTAGAAGATGGAGCAGTTCCATTGAAGATAGTTTAGAGGAACAAATTATTGGTTGTGAATCTTATGAGATGGAGTAGTTTCATTCACCCAAGAGATTTTCTTTTTTCAAATCTCAATGTCAATGCTACTGGTTCGGTGAAGGAACTGTGATCGAAAAATATGTAATGAATATTAGATTCTGAATCAGGCCTAATCATCACATAATCCATAAAATCACCACATCAATTTTTATTATTTATTTCTTCAACTTACAATGTTGTCTTATGAAGACACTAAATCTTTACTGAATTTTGGTTTTTAAATTTGTTTATTTACTAAATTGTGCATAAAACTATGTATTTATATTTAAAACTAAGAGTTGAAGAGGCTTGTACGTAGTAAAAGAATTCTGACAAATTTGTTTAATTTTAAAATTAATAAACATAATTAATTAAGGGAAATTAAAACTAAATCACACTATCCAAATAAAGAGTAGCATTAAAATATAAGATAAATATCATTTCGGGAGGGCAAGCACGGGATGGATTAATTTATTTATTAATATTAGTGCATTAAATTATTAAATTATGAAATTATTTATATTAACATTAAGTGGTCGGAATGAATTTGAGTTCGAACTTTGGAACAAAATTTGATCTTTCAATTTAGTATATAAAAAAGAAAACGTGATAGTAATATGTGTGTATATAATTGAAAGATTTTTATTAATTATAATGAATCTGTCAATTATGGACATAGATCAATCCGAAATTTATATCGTGTTTGGTAAAATCAATAACTTAATTATTACTTTATTTAATTATTTTCATTTTTAAAAATAAATAAATAATTAATTCAATTAATATTCATTAAATAATTTAATTTAAATAAAATTATGTGTAGAGATAAAAAAAAATATACATCTAAAAAGAAATAAAAAAAATACTTGACATTTTAATACAAATTTTTTTAATTTGAATTTGTAATTACATAATCATATAATTTTATTCATATATCAAAAACTTGAAAATTATTTTTGTTAACCAGTTTTATTAAGTTAATAAATTCGAAATTTATAACTGCAATAAATTATGATCTAACTTTAACTATTAACTTATCAACCACCAACCAGTTTTTCACCTACTAACACCTATAAGCTAGCTTATAATAAATCTGATACTTTTAATCACAATATAAAATTATACAATACCAGTGACGAGCAACATTTTTTAGTTTTTGACTGATGTGTACTTTTCATAATAGAAAAACGAACTTTTGTTTTGGAAGTCTAAATAAATTTTAATTGTAACGAATGAATAGAAAGCGTGATTATCCAAAATGTTGTTTAAAATTATATATTGGCACCAAACTATGATACAGTAAGATTTGATAAATTAAACTATACACCTCCCAAATATTTATCTCCTGATATACACAAAATAAATAGTGTTTGAATAATTAGCAATGAGTTGAAAATAAGAGTGACAAAATGGATCGTTTTAATCCGATTTGTTTGTGGTCTGCCAAAAATAAATTAGGTCGAGCTGATTCACTTTAACATCCCTAATTAAAAGTAAGTAATATATACCGAACAATATCAAGCATTATAAAAGTTCAATTTTTTAACAAAAATGATCATTTGATTTTTATCAAATCATATTAATATAAGATAACTTTCTAAGATATTAACGAATGATGCTCATAAGAGAAATGGACTTGTGAAGACAAAAACTAACATAGAAACAAAATTTGGGAAACAATGCATAAAAAAGGAAGGAGTGTCATATTTGTGTATAGAGAGAAAACTATCTTAAAAAGGTTGGAACTTGGAATGCATCTAAAAGATACAAAAATTGCTCTCATATATAGCTGCACATAGTATATACGTAATTATTTCGATAAGATCCTAGAAATCTTTTTTCTCACATAAAGTCACAAAATAAGTTTTAAATCCTCTTTGAAACAACCATCCCCTTATATCCAACAATTCCTAAATTGAGCTTCTCTTCCAGAAATATGTGTCCAAAATAGCAATACCTTGAATAAGTTTCAAGTTTGTCTAGATCAACTTAAATGCCATGTTGCACTTCATAAAACAACAACATTTTCAAACCATTTTAAATAGTTGTGAGTGTTCACAAATTTCCTCTAAAATTCTTTTTTCACGTAATAATAACTATATATGAGATGAAAAAGTATTAGAGAGTTGTATGCATTGTCAAAATTTTTACACAATAATAAAGGTCATGATTTATTTTGAATTAAATATATTTTTTGTCCCTTAACTTTTGATAAAACTTGAAATTAGTCTATCTTTGAATCTTTGAAATTTTTGACCAATTTAGTGGGTGAATTTAGTTCTTTTAATTAAATTTTGTTAAATTTATTTAATGTTTTAAACACGTTTCTAAGTAAACATTGAAGCCGAAATGAGTTAAACGATATAAACAACTCAAATAGTATCATGAGATACGTTTAAAATGTCAAATAAATTTAAAAAAAATTTGGTTAAAATGATTAAATACACGTATTTCTAAAATTTAAGGACTAAATTAGTCTAAAATGTCGAGGGAAGACAAAAAAAAACATATTTAACCCATTTTTTACCCCATTTTTTTTGGAGATTTGAAGTTATATCCTTGTTGATCTTCTCTATTATTAGTTCTTGATGATCTTACTATTCTAGGATAGGATATGATTCTCGCGTTATTTTTTTTTTTCCATCAATACCAGTTAATAAAATTTATGTGAAGATATTTATGAACGCAAATAAACTTCTGCTAATACATTAAAACCACTCATAAACTGAAGAGTAAATTTATACAAGCAACAACGTTCTGAAAACATAAAACTGATACTTAATAATCGACACTCGTGGAAGATGACACGACAAACTACATCACACAAACGAAAAAAAAAAAACATAGTTCAGTAAGCCACAATGTTGACGACGTCGTTCTTGTTCTTGTTCCCGGTGAGAGCCTTGTGTTGGTCCTTTTGATTGAGTTTGTAGATGCCATAGACATAAGAGAGGAACCCCCAAATGCAGAGAACAGTGGAGATGGCTTTGAAACCACCGAATGCATCTTTGTAGACGACAACTCCTCCCAACACATTCATGGACAACAACGCTGTCATGCAAATGCCCCCTGTCAGAGAACATGTCAAGAACACCATTCCTGCGGTTCCCATGAAACATAGCTGCCAAGTCACCACATTTCCCATCACTGTCACCCAGTAAACCACGCTTCCCTTGTCAAACACCATTCTACTTTCCACCCTCATCTTTGCGAATCCACCCCCACACGCCATGCCGATTGTGGCCAGTGCTGTTGCTGCCAACTCCATCACAAGCTGCATTTCCATCACCATTTCGTAGCAGTTCACCCTCTTGTAGATCTTCTCCATCAGAGGAAGGTAGAACGCGAACATCAGGCCTGCGGCTATGGTGCAGAAGAATCCAAAGAAGTAGTGCTTCCGTGTGATCCCCTTTGGTGTCTCGTGGCTCGAGTCCAGGGCTAGGAGGATGGAGCTCAGGGTGAGAAGGATCACACAGTTAACGTTTGAAAAGGTTAGTTTTTGCTTCACGATGATGACAGAGAAGAGAAGGTTGAAAACAAGTTGGGAAGATAGGAGAAGCGCGGAGGTTGAAATGGGAAGATACGAATTTCCCCACGAGAAGAAAAGGTTGTTGAATCCTAACATAACACCGATTGAAACCGAGAGAACTAACATTCTCGGAGTGAAATCAGTGAAGGGAACCCTTTTTGTGAGATTAAAGAGATAAGGGACAGAAATTGGGATGATCAAGAGAGGAAAACCTGCGGTTTGAACCCAGGTTGAAACCCAAATGCTAGAACCTTTGTGGATGAAGTAATACTTAGAGAGCAAACTTGCAGAAAGAGAACCCACAAAGATACAGAGATAGTTGATGACGAGAAGGGGCATGTACCTCTTGTTGGTGATACTCTTTTGATCTGCATGCACCTGCATTGTGGTGTTGTTGGGCATAGGAAGAGCTGAATCTGCATGCAAATGTGGTACCTCTTCTTCTTCGCCTTGACGATGATGAGTGAACTCAATTTCAGTTGTGTGGTTATTGACAGAAGGGGTCATGGTGAGAGAAAAGAAGATGACGATGAAGGTGTGTTGGGAAGAGTGATGATGTAACCTCTTTGGAACAGAGCGATCAATTTTTGAAACCGAACAATTGATGATGTTATTCCACTGTTTTTCCTTGCATGTCACCTTAAGCCACATCCATCTGTCACCTCTGTTTCTGATATTCTTATGTGGTAGTGTTACTTATTTTTGTGACTGTGAATTGTTAAAACAGTCACTTATTTACCACGATAAGTTAACAATTATTTAATTACTTATTAAAATACCATTAATTAACTTCAATATTACTATAAAAACATTATTAATCAACTATATATAAAAAATTAAATATATTTTTAATTCTTTAACATGAAAAATTAAATATATTTTCAATTCTTTAACATGAAAAATTAAATATGTTTTCAATTTATTAACATGAAAAATTAAATATCTTTTTAATTCTTTAACATAAAATTAAAATTTGTTTATTTTCAAGATTATAATATATTTTGATCCATACTAAAAATGAATGAATATTATTTTAATTAAATTAAATTAAAATTTTTTTTATATATTAAACACATTTTATGATCTAAAACGTCCAAAAATTTTAACATAATAAAACTAAAAGAACTATATTTATTAAATTTTAAAGTGTCAAAACCAAAATATTAATCATATAATTCTTTTTAACTAAAATGTTAAAATTTTGAAAGAAAACAAATTTTAATTTCATCTCAAAATTAAGAGATTAAAAAAATATTTAATTATATAAAAAGTAAATCGTTAAAACATTATTTCTTTTACTAAAAACATAATGAACTACTCACCAACATGAATCCCGTTCACACCACCTTTTTATTCCGTTTCGATATCTTCTATGTTTCTCTATCCCACTTTTGTATCATTTGGCATTTTCTTTAAGTTATATTAATTTTAATTAAATATATTTTTTAAATCATAATATAAAGTAAGGTGCGTAGATTTTCTCGTGTTTTTCAGTTTATTAGATATTTATTCATATCGTTATCGGACGAAGTTTTATCTCCAATATTAAGAGTTTATTGTTTGAACAAAAATATTACATAAAAATAACGTGAAATTAAAATTAATACTCTTTAATTATAAATTTCTCTCTCACATAATAAATATAAAAAAAAACAGCACTATTAAATTACACTGAAAATTTGGTCCTTGAATAAAAACATTTTTCGTGAAGATTTATAAGTTTTGTGAGTTTCAATATGAAAAATTGTAGGTTTCCTTAGCATTCTGGCTGACTTATAGCATTGCATGCAAAGTGTGGGAAATGACAAACTCATACACTTTGATATTTACAAAACTGGCACAGGGCACAGCAATTTAAGCCTATGGTTTGAAGCATCTTCTGCTATGCATCAGTTCAAAACATGTGAGCTGTGAAATTTCTGGGCTACCCATATGCATGCATTCACTTTTTTCATCGATATTATCACCTTTACCCTCAAACTAGAATTTGGATTCTTTTCTTTATTCTATTATTTTTTACTGTAATTTCATAATATACTAATTATCATAAATTTTATTGTTTTAAAATATATTAAAAATTTATTTAAAATATTAATACAGTATAATTTTAATATTAAACAAATAACAACATTCAAAAAATTAATAAAAAATCTAGACTCCTCAAACGACCAACACAACACCAAAACCTTAATAAAATTTATAAATAAAATTAATGGAATACTAACTTTCTTTTTTACCTTTTTAACTTGGAATTCTTAATTAAATCATTTTAACATTTTAATCTCCGTGGATAATATAATTAAACTATTTTTGTTAAATTTTACCCAGAATGCCTTATTGAAAATTGAATTAACTCTTCAGCTTCTTCGTGTTTTGAATTTTATACCACTGAAATTGTTAACAAAATGTTCAACCATTTTATACGCATTGCGAATTATTGAAAGAAGGTAATACCTTAATTATTTATAAAAACATGAAATATTAGATATGTTTTTATATAATATATACTTGTTATTTATCTGAAAGCAAAAGTGCCAAAAATAAAACAAAAATGCATAATAATGTTCTATTCACTAACTTATTTTCTGTTTTTAATGTATGATTCTCTCGGACAACTTTTGTAGCAATTCATATGGACAAAATATCAAAGTATCTTTTTCGCATTTTTCTTGCAGGTTAAAGTTGAAGTTCCGTGTTGATTATTTATCAAATAAATGTTTACATTAAGTATTAATTTAAGTTATTTCAAATAAAATCTTATTTTTAATTAAAAGGTACTAAAGACAGATAAATAAAACAATTCAAAATTCTAATAGAAGACTACTACAAATAAAAGTTTTATATAATTGAATGGTTTTATATACATAGATCAAATAATAGTATAAAAATTTAAAATAAAAAATAAACTAGGTATCTCAAGAAGTTGCCTCTAAAACTTTAAATTTGTTTCACACCCATCTACTTGTAGATTTGGCTTTTTCTTTTAAATACATAATGTTATATGAGATTTACTAAATAAATAATATTATCATAATTTATTTTAAGGTCTACAATTTTAAAGGAATAAAGTAAAAAAAAAAAAACTTTCAATGTTAACAAACTGATATAATTCATGATAGTAAAATATGTTATTGAATACTTGTTAGTACATGCTATTTAGTTTAAATAAAACCATATTAGATATTATTACGAATTTGACATCTCAATTATACTAATACTTTAAAATTTATTAATTATTTGTCATCATATAAACATCAAGAAGATATATCCTTCATTTTTGTGATATAAATTTTCTAATGTTTTTAGAGTTATGTTTATTTTAATGTCTAATTTAAATACAGATAAACATGTTTTATTGTTATAAAACTGAACATTGATTATAAATAATGAAAATAAAGGAGACGTGTTTTGAAATAAATTGGTGGGACTAATTTGTCCCTTTGTCAAAATGTTTTGATAAAAACTCAATTTACACTTAAAAGAATAGTTAGAAGTTTAAATACAAGTTAAAAGTTTTATATTGAATAAAAATGAAGAAATTAAATATTATAAAAGAATAGTTATTCCAATAACTCACATAAGCTCCAGAAAAACATATATCTATGGGTGAGAGGATGAAAATTTAATTATAAAAGTTGAGGAAAAAGAGAATAGAGAACGATGGTGCAAGGTAAGATGAAATAAGAAAGAAATTGTAATTGTTGTCTTGAGTAGAAAAAACTTTATTTTTCTCTCAAAACTATTTTATACCAAATGAGAAAATAAACCTATTTATTTATGTTTAACATGCAAAGGTTAATTGGCTAAATGAAAAATAATAAAATTTTGAATATCAATGCCTTAAATTCATTGAACAAATTCTGAAACTATAAAATTTAAAAACTTACGTTAATTGAGTGACTAAATATTCACTAAAACACTTGATAGAATGTTATTATAAGTAAAAATTTTAATTTTTAATGTAAGGAATAATTTTAGCTATCTAAAATGCAAACAACTAAACAAAATTTGAGATGACTAAGCAAATTATATAAAAAGTGTCATTATTTTTGTCGGCATAGTTTTACTTGATGAAATCAAATTGGCTAAACAAAATTCCTATAAATTATATTTTAAAACTGAACTTAAAAGACACCGAACTATATTCTTTAACGGGAAGTATTAGAAAATACTATAAATATTACATATATTTTAACAATTTTTTTTATTTTGTACGTTTTGTTTTATAAATAATTAGTCAATCAAAGTTTAAATTACGTTATGATATTGTTAAAAAATGACTATCTCCCTTTATGGATTAAAATAATTATTTAAATAAAAGTACTTTTAAAAGTTATTATTCAACAAAGAGTTTCTAGGTTGTTTTTTTAGAGTGTCAAAGCGGGTCAGACCCGTTGGATTAGGTTGCCAGTCCACCAAACAAAGGACGAGTTAGGTTGAAGTTTGTAACCAGTCAGTTCGTCATGGTCCAGTCTGTCGATTTCGCTATGGCGGGCCAAAGGCAGGTCAACCCGTCCTGATCCGTCAACCCTTTTTTTTATAAAATAATTTATCTATGTAAAAAAATTTATAAACAAAAATTTTAAAAAAGTTAAAAGAAAATTAAAAAAAAAAGTAGCTCGCCAACCCACTAGCCCACCCTGAGGTGGGATGGATTACAGAATTCAACCTATTTTGCTATGACGGGCCAGCCCGACCCAACCTGTTTTTGGTGGATCAAAGGCGGACGGGCCAAAACAGGTCGGGCTGGCCTCTTTTTACACCCTTAATTTTCTTTAGTAAAAGCGTTTTTTAAAAAGATTTATAACTTTTTCAGTACCTTCAATTTATTCATTATACTTTGATTCCTGATTTTGAATTTTAATATATTTTTAATATTAACAATAATTAACATCGTATTGAACCGAACTTTAGTTAATATTAGTAGTGTTGAGATTTGGTCTTCTAAGATCATATTCAGTTAGATGATATTGATAAAACATTGTTAGACATAAGTATTACATGGACATAGCACAAGACAATGGTCATTTTCAAGTAAGCACATTATGTAGGAAGATAGTTTGTTTGATTAATTTGTTATGAATTGTGAATATAATTGTGAGGATTGGAATATATAGGAAAGAAGTATTTGGATTACAAATGTAAAGTATTATCTTATATCATGGAGATAATTTGTTTGAAAAACATTGTACATAATTTTGTATATAGATTGGAGCACCTAAGTGCTCTCATATATAAATATATATATATATATATATATATATATATATATATATATATATATTTTTATATA
>Ga0099823_1001654_pt1 | contig 18960 bp, 13 predicted proteins | sample CowpearedBW_FD_76831 | JGI IMG/M metagenome (GOLD analysis project Ga0099823, IMG submission 76831) | Root nodule microbial communities of legume samples collected from California, USA - Cow pea red BW | ecosystem: Host-associated > Plants > Roots > Nodule | place: USA: California | collected...
TCTTAGTACATATTATTTTTTATAATCTGAGTATGAAAATAAAAATTAATATGTACTAAGATATATTTAATATTTTTTCTATAATTATTTGATTTTTTTTATCCAATTATAATTATATAAATATAAAATAATTGGATAAAAAAAATCAAATAATTATAGAAAAAATATTAAATATATCTTAGTACATATTAATTTTTATTTTCATACTCAGATTATAAAAAATACTACTCATCTTTAATTGCTACATCCAAAAACAGCTATTAAATTTATTACATATAATTTTAAAATATAACTTTACTCGTTGATTACAAATTTTGTTGTCATTTTATTTTGATTTTTTTAAAATTATTTGAAAAATGAAAGAAGTAAAGGCAAGGTCACTCGAATTGTTTTAATTGTGAAACGTGAATCGGATAGGGTCATTGTTAGTAACTTTTCAATTTCGTCGCTGAATTATTTTTTAAACAATTTCAGACAACTCATTATTTAATATTTAATTATGATATATAATAATATTTGTTATTTATAGGGGAGAATTGTTCTGAAAGAACTCTAAGTAAACTCTCCTGATACTATGAATTAATTTTGTGACAAAAAGAAGGATGATCCATTCTGGAACCCATAACTACTAAAGGCTACAATACCATCATAAGTCCATTTTTAACATGCCCTAATTCATTTTGCCCTCCAAAGGCTAGACCCGTTTATGTATATATTCTTGTCTGTAGTCAAATCAGAAAAATTTAACTTTCAAAATAACCAGTCAAAAACAAAGTTTATTAAGATGACAATGTAATAATGTTAAAAAAAATAATATTGACAATATATTCAGCATTTTCGTCATCTTTAAAATACTAACATTCTCGGAACATTTATAGTACCCACGCCAAAAACCTTACATATATTTAACATTGGCTATTATTTCTATGGTAGACATTTCTTACCCAAAAAAATCCGATTCCTATTTTTATTATCCCCAAAATTCCTACTTTCACTAACATCCTTTCCGCAGAACACCATGTTTAAAATTGAAGACGTTGCTATGTACAAAGTACTCGATTTATTTCCTGAAACTAAAATTTTCACAATGTTTCACATTAATGCTGAGGACTAAGATAAGTAGTATTATTTTGCTTAAAAAAATAAACAAAAGTAAATAACATTATATAAATCACGAAATAAGGGTTATAAAATCAATTTCGAAAGAGATAGATTATAATCCCAAATCCCTTCCCACGATGAAGATTTTTAAGAAGTGGGGAGGGGTGCCTGAAATGATAATCATATATTGAAATCAATTTTATATTGAAAGAAAAGTTCCAATAATGTAGACTCAGCTACCAGTGACAGCTTCGGCTTGCTTTGCCCCGACAGAGAAGAACTCAGTTATCACTTCAAGTGGCATGCCTTTGGTTTCTGGAACTTTTAAGAAGACAAACACCCAAGCTATGATGCATACGATCGCATATATACCAAAAACACCACCAAGGCCCACAGAATTAAGCATAACTGGGAGCGTGTACGTGACGATGATGTCACATATCCAAAATGTAAGAGCACATATAGCTATGCATAGACCACGAACTCGAGTAGGGAAGATCTCTGAACAAAGGATATTAGGAATTGGCCCAAAACCCATGACGAAACAACAGAAGTACACAACCACACTCAAAGTTGAGATAAAAGCATTCACAGTACTGTTGAAATCTACAAGACTCCCTACTACTAATATCACAAGAGTCACTATCAAGACGGGGATTGTAGTCAGCAGCAAGGTCCTGCATCAAGAAGAAGACCAAAAAAAGGTAATGGGGAAGTATAAAGAATCAGTTAAAAAAAGAAAAACAGAATAACTACGCAAATATCATGTATTAAGGTAATAATCTCTATAATTATCTCAGATACTTTCACATAGGAACTTAAATGCAAAAGACAAAATACAAAACAAAACAGCACTTCCACCACAACAAAGCCTTATTCTCTAGGTTGAATCAATGTACATGATCTTTGAAGACCACTGAGCTCAATAAAAAACCAAAATTGAAACAAAAAATAGAGCAAATGTTTTAAAAAAATAAAAAAAATCTAATGTCTACTACTTATGTTTTCCTAAGTTTTACTGTCTTTTAATCAGAGCACTTCGATTTGAATAACTCTTCTCACTAGATCCTTCATCCATCTTCGAACAACCTAGTTTGAATGAGTTTCCATATATATGAATGCTAACTTCAACATTTTCCGGGATAAAAGCACTCCTGTTCTTATGCTTTCTTATATGCTAGATCATTCACCCCCGGCATTCTTATCATTAACACATTTAGCTTTCTCTCACGTTCAAACATCATTACCGAACATTTACTGCCGTGCTCGCTGTAACTTTGCCGAAGTTTCAGAGAACTTTGCAATAGTAGTAATTTCAAACGCAATTGTAACTGAAATACCACCATAAATTGCAAAATATTCTAGCAAATAACGTAATGCAATGGAAAGAGTTTATCCATGAAAAATCATCGCCAGGATACATTCACCAATTGAAACAAATCTTACCATTAACCAACAAGAAATTAGAAGAGAAAGATGCATACCTTCTGCCAGATATATCCATGAGCCTCATGGCCACAGCTATACAAGGTAACATCAACAAGGTTGTCACACAACTAATAAGAAAGGACGCAGAAGTAGAACCCAGGCCCAGGTTTGAAAGAAGATACCCAACACCTGCTTGCTCGAGAATTTGTGGTGTATAGTAGAGCACACCATTTATACCAGAGAACTGCAATGTTCGCAGAGTAGTTAGATCACAGTCAGCATAGCTTTTTAACGGTACAATTGGTTAAGATGATCAGTGATTGAATGATTAATCACCTACTCAAGGCGTTAAGAAATAAAAATATATCCTATGTCTATAGTTTCCTGCCTGATAATTTCAAAAATGACATTTTAATTGTCTATTTTAGGGAAACTAAAAACTGATTAGCATCTTCATGGGTCATTCCAATTAGCAGTCCTCCTTGACATAGGAGCTGCATATTCAGAGTCTTTTCCTCAAGTACTCAAATCTGCCTTTAGGAAGAGACTTCGTTACGATGTTGGCTTTCTCATGTTCTGTACTGCAACAAATAAGTTCCAGTTCTCCATCCCTATAAACTCTTAAAAAGAAAAACTTGATGTTGAAGTGTTTTGTTTTGGCATGGAACAATGGACGCTAGCAATTAAAATTGCAGCTTGGTTGTCCACAAATATTTATGTTCTTTGCGTTTGTTCCATGTGCAAGTCTATCATGAGCTTTTTATCCAAAGAGCTAGCAGCTATATACTCTACCTTTATTGTTGACTGGGCTATACCATTCTATTTTCCAGAGCACCATGAAAACAGACTAGAACAAAAGTGAAGCAATAACCTGAGGTGTTTCTGATGTCAGCAACACATCAAGCCAAGACATTAACAGAATAAGCCAAGTCCTGGGGTGCGTTTGTTCCATTGTTAATTGTGCCTTTAACATGTCTAAGAATTTTTTTGCTACTTGAGATAGATTGTCACTTCATCGATGAAAAGATTTCCTCTGGGGACATTACTAATCAGTTTGCTAACTTCAATTATAAGTTGGCAGATATCTTCATCAAATCACTGTGGGGTCCTATGATTTATTATATTTGTAACAAGCATGGGGATATTATTTTACTATATGGGCCTAGGCCCATCTCTATGCAATGGTATATATAATATTTTTCCTTTGTTGTGCTTGAGTTGAGACACATAAGAATTTTCATCGTATGACTCTATCATTTATCTCTACAATACTCCTCTACGGCTGCCCAAAGACCTGGAGCCTCCAAGCAAATTGGCTTGAACTATTTTCGGCTCTCTCATATTTTGAATTAAAAAGTTACTTGCCCTGACTGTACTTTAACCAAAATAATGTTACTCACATGATCACATCATTTTTCAGGTTGCATATCCTAGTTTACTATTTTGTTTAGTAATGCACTCTTCTATAATCATTACTGAATACGAGGGCATTAAACAAAACCTATAACTATGATGTAAACAAACTGCACAAATGTAGAGTCAATCTTGCGCTCACAAATTCATTTGTTTTCAATAAAGGGAACAAGATAAAAATCATCAGTATCATGATGGGTTACAAAACAAGGCAATGCATGAATGTGAAAGCACGGGAGAGCAGTGTAAACGCATAGAAACAAAAATAAATAAAACCAGTGCATTGAAAACGCATGTAGACGCATTGAAAAGATTCATTACCTGTTGAAGAATTTGAATCCCCACCCCCACAATCAGGGCATGCTTCACTCCAGGCTCAAAAAGATCACTCCAACTTGGCCCTTTTGCAGCTGTTTCGGATGGATGGATCATAGCTGGTCCAACTGGCTGCTGACGCATAAGCTCCTTGTTATAAAGGGCTGACTGACTCACCAGGGCAGCAGCCTGAACAATCTCACCATCCGTTAGGTTCGGTGCATCACCACCTGGAAGGGAAATGAGAGACCCACGTCTAGATCCAGGACCACCTTCTTCATGTAAATATATTCTCTTGACAACACCATCTTTTTCAGACCATTTCCATGCCAGCTGCCATCCACCACCAATACCTGTGTTTCCAGCAGCTTCTCCTTGCACCAGACTACCTTGCCTCATGCTACCATGGGCGGGAGCAGCCATGTCCCTATCCACACTTGTTGCTTGTCGTGAGATCAATGGACTCTGCAAATTGTCATCAGAATCATCGGCAGCAGCATCAGAGACATAATCATCACCCTCCCTGGTAGCGCTTTCTTCATCCCAATCTTCATTCCTAAGTTGATTTCCCCCCACACTAAACATGCTTCCGAAGTGTGGAAAAAGTGCGCTTCCACGCATGCTTCCTGTTTCTGTGAGCTTCTCGTGGACACTACCAAAGAGCTTAACTAGAGGGTCCACCAGACCACTTGGATTTGCAATAATGCTTCCCTTCCGAGATAAAAGGCCAATGGAACTTTGTCCAGTGACAGGTTTAGCAATCCAGGATAGACCTTCTGCCGTCCCATACAATTTGATCTGCTCATTTTCGGCTGAAGGATCCTCTGCATTACTGAATTCATTGGCTGGACCAATTATGTACTCTTCTATTGCGGTATCACGCCCAACTCCGAGACCCTCGACAAGTAAAGCCATCTCACCTGATCATTATAACCAAAAGCAATCACCATCCAAGTCATGCATATAACAAATTAGTTGCCATAGTTGAATCAAAACCAAGCCAACAATAACTGGTAGAATCAAATAAATGCACCTACACTGAGGGAAGCTACCTGAAAAACAATGACAATAAACAATTGCACTATGGCTATTCAATTTAAGTTTTCAATATCATGATTTTCAACAAGTTTAAATGATGACAAATAACAAATGTTTTCATGCTCTCAATTTTAATGCTCAGTTACTTTAGTTTTGTTTTCCCCTTTTATGGGTGCATTAAGAACATTTTCTATACAGAGGTTTTAAATCTAAGACTCAGATGTTATAAGAAACTTTCGTTGAAATACACTGAGGTAGTATCTTGTATAAAATCCTGAGTCCTAAGAATAAAAAAACCAATATTCTAATAATTAAATTAATAAAAAATTATAAAAGATTTTGGGTTCTTATAAGACCTGACCGTTGAAACAAAACCTTTGAGAATATGATTTGAGTTGTTACAAAAACTGGATCACAAACTCTATAGGGAAGGAACTCTCAAATGGAAAAAATGAGAATTTTGTATAGAACTTGTAATGCACGAAAAAGTTTACTGATACAACCACTGGCACTTCGAGGGTCAAGGAACCACCCACTCACAATATTACTTTTTCCGTGTCCCCCCCAAGACCCAAAAACGCACATACATACACATAGCTTCCCCACACAACAGCTATATAACCACCAACAGATTTCTCAGCTCCATGAATTAAATCAATTAGCTGTATTTTTTTTTCTCCCTTATTTCTTCTTTCACTAATAAGTGGTCGTATCCTAACAAGTTGCTTAAAAATGATATAGCATAGTGCAAACCATTTAAAATAGAATAAGACTCTGTGAGTCTCTTATTAGACTCTTGCATTGTAGATACTCTAAGATTGAGTTAAGAACCACCAGGGCAACTTCAATCAAGAATGGTTCTATTATTTCTAAACCACTTTACTCAAAAAATTTAATCAGTGGCAAATTCAGACGCAGTACTGCAATAACAGTCTATGGTTCGGTAAAATTCTCGTTAACTAAGTCTCCATTTCTGTTTGCATAAACACAAATGAATGTAGCACATAGTTTTTGCTAAATGCGGCAGGATAGGCTCACAGAATACAGTCACTAACTACATAAAGTTCTGAAAAAGACCAACAGAACATCCCGCATCAGCTGGGTTGTGTTCAGAGATGTAGTGACCTCAAAACAATCCTAGAGACTTAGAATAAGGCAGCTAAATCTGAAATGAACTCCAAGGTAGTAAATCAAACAAATAGGGTTATTCGAGGGAATAAATAATTGTTAAAGAAAAAGGGCATAACATAACTAACCAGTGACATCTTCCCTGCCACGAAGCCGCTGCAAAACCTTCTTGGCCTCCAGCATCCGGCCTTTACTGACAAGCCATCTTGGTGATTCGGGCAAGAAGAATATTGTGAGTGCAAAATAAATAAGAGAGGGAATTGAAAGAACACCCAACATGAGTCTCCAGCTTGGAGCGTTGGTGAGGGACATAGCAAACACCATACAGTAGGAAAAAAACATTCCAGCAGAACCAGTAAACTGCGGAAGGGTATTTAGCAATCCTCTAATCTCAGTTGGAGCAGTCTCGGATATGTAAAGAGGTACCAAGGTCACTGCCAAACCAATGCCCAATCCATCTAAAAGCCTTGCAAAGAGGAGAATATAAACAGTTGGAGACCACAGCATAACGAGAGAGCTAAGAAAATAAAGCAGGGAGGAGATGATCAACATAGGTCGTCGGCCTAGCCAGTCTGACAGGGGCCCGGAGCACGTGGTAACCACAGTGGCTCCAATAAGTGACATAGCCACAATTAGACCTTCGATTGTGGGTTCACTTTCCAACTTGAACTCCCTCTTTATGTACAAAATAGATCCTGCTTGGCATGGCAGAACCCGGTGAATCAATCAAACACAGTTCAATAACAATGAAATTGAAGACCTTATGCTATTCATAGCCAAAAAAATACCTGCAATGGTAGCATTATCCCATCCTTGCAGAAAATTGCCAATAGCAGCAGCGAGGGCAACAAGAACGGCTCCACTCATTCTGCACAGCGCTTAGGATTGAGGTTTGGGTCGACGGAGATTGCGACGGAGCAGCGCAGATGAGATCCCTACTCTGTGAGGTAAAAAAAATCAGCTTGCAGGCTTGGAGTGAGTTTGAGTTGGATGTTTCAACTTTCCACTATTAAAATCAATTCGATATGCATAAAAAGACACGAAAATTTAATAATTAAGGAGGAAGGTTGGTGCCAGACCAGGTTAGGAGGGTGGGCTACCTCTTTCTTTCTCTTTCTCTTTTGGATGTATTCTGTAAATAAAATAATGAAGTGAAGCCACACTCATGCTCGTAGTGGGGGTAGCAACGTTAGCGTATCATATTCATATAGTATCAGTACCTGCACTCTCTACTCGATTGAACAGAACCAAATCAATCTCTTCTTCCTCTCTTCCCTATTAGAATGTTCTAACCTTTCAAGCAATCCCTATCCACACACGAATTCTAAACTTCACACCTTTCAAACAATCCCTATTCACCACAATATTTCTAAAATTCACTTTGCTCTGTCTTTTCCATCATCACCACCTCTCCATCTTACAAAATACGAACCAGTAACGAAGTGCTTTTTAATATTTTACTGATTCTGTGCCAGATTTAAACTAACAAAATTGGCGGAATATTCACAATTTTTCTTCTCTTTTGCACCGCTCTTTGTGTTTTTACCAAGTAGGACAGGGGTCTTTCATCTTTGAAATTGAAATTGATCTCCATCTTAATAATATGAAATTCTTATTTTCTGTACCGGCATTCTATATATTAGTTTTATAAAATAAATAATGTTATTAAATATTTAATGTAGAATGATATATATATATATATATATATATTTCTTTGACGTAGTATATTAAAAAATTATAACTATATAAATATTAAAAAAATATCAAATAACTAGGCAAAAGTTAAATAGTTATAAAAATAGTAAAAAAAAAGTTATACATGTATTTTATTAATATATTATAAAGTTAAGGACTAAAGAAAGGTTAATATAAAATCTTGAATTACTTAAAAATTAAAAGTGTTTTATAGTACGGAAACATAATGTGTTCTTATGAAAATGATTTTGAGAGACAGAATAAATGAATTTAAGTAAATTTAAAGATAAATATTTTATGTTTTTTAAGAGATTTTGAAGTGAAATCGATTATATGTTTGAGAATGAAATTTTGAAATATGTAATAGATGTTATAGAATAAAAATAATGTTTTACAATATTACTATTTTGCTCTTATAATTGGTATTATTGGTGTTATTATTATTATTATTTATTATTAGTTGTAGTGTTATTATTCATTATTATTATTATTATTATTATTATTATTATTATTCTTTCTAATTTATTATTACTGATATTTATATTTTTATATGTTATATTTTTCTATCCAACAATCTCAAGAGATAAATAAGTTAACCAGATTTTCATCTCTTTGAATAATATGATTAAACAAGTGTTATCTCCACGTCTCTGCCAATATTTCAATAAAAAATGTTTTTCTTTGTGCTACTCTTGCATTATTCATAGCCCAACACAAAAACAAGGTGAAAAACCATTTCTCACACGGAATCGGTTTCAGCAATAGAAAACCGATTCCCACATATGTTGGAATTGATTCCCTTCCCTTTGTTTCGTTACACAATTGGTTCTCTTTTCCTTTTGTTTTGTAACATCATTGGTTTAGCCACAGCATAACCAATTCCCATTGTGAAAACTCAAACCATGCATTCCCCAACCACCTTCCTCCATCACCATGGAAGTTCACAGCACCTTCTATAACATAGCATGCACGTAAAAATAACATGATTTAAACATTATTATTAGCCAAATTTCGTGTATCACCCTCAAATTGTCTTACCACAAACCTAATTGGATAAATTCATCATTTCTAATCCACCTTTTCTCTCGTCCTCAAATTTGCAAATACAAAAATATTATTCGCAAATTTATCGTTCATAATTACTCTCAAAAATAAATAATTAGAAATGAATACGTCATAAGGGGTTACACACTTATTTTCTTGTCGTACCTAATTAAAAAAATTTGGTAAATAATGTCTGAGTGATAATTTTTCATTATAATCATTTTTGTACTAAAATATACAAATTTAATGTTAAAATAAATAAGGATTAAATAAATGTCACTTATTTTAAGAGGTTTAAGTGAAAAGGATGAGAGAAAAAAAGAGAGAAGGAGATTTCTTGTGATTGAAATTTGAAGAAGAACATAATTTGTGATGGGATTGAATCTTTTATTTATTTGCCTTTATGAATCAACATAATTTACCATTACATGTACATAATCATAATCCTTCACGCATAACATAATTGATTATGTTGATTATGTGTGTCCATACATGCAACCATAATTTATTTACACCACATTTTTCGTAAAAAGTTCATGCACCTAAATTAATAATTTTATGATTTAAAGTTATCCAATGCCACACATTTAAAATTACACACACATATTCAATTTTCCTAAGTAAAACGATTTTTGAAAATTAAGTTGTAATATTACTTTCATAAAGAATTACAATTTTTTACTATAATTCATTACAACTTTTTACTATAATTCATTACAACGATATGCAGACACACATACATACATTTAAATATAAATATACATATTCAATTTAATTATTTTAAAATCAACATTAACTAAATAAACACAAGGACATTTCATTAAACGATTAAATTTTTTTTTTTCACTGACAGCGATTACATTATCTAGGAACTTTTCATTCATTTTTCTCACATCTAAATAATCTCACTTTATACTCTCTTTTTTCCCCTTATTTCCTTCCACTTTTACTTCCACACCTCCCTCATTCATTGCATCCATTGACAAGAAAAAGAAGAAGAAGAAAAATGGAAAGATTGCTTTGAAAAAGATGTTCCAGAAAAGCTGATTATAGAAAGTATCATATTTTTCAAAAAGTTGTTTGGAAATGATATTTTAGAAAGCTTATTCCGAAAAGTACCGTATATGTTTAAGTTCCATAAAACTCTTCTCAAAATGTATTTCTTGTGTTATTGGGAAGTGTGTTATAGAAATCCTATTGTAAACATTTTGGAAAACTTATTTTGAAAATTTTTCATAACATACAATCCAGAAATAATTTCTACAAAAAGGTAAAATAGTTACTTTTGAATTCGTGGAAGTGCATAAAGAAAAAAACCATAAAAAAAGAATGCAAATGGCATTTTTAGCTCTAACAACACATTTCATAATTCAGAAAGTACGTTTCCGAAATATATTAAAAAAATGATATAAAATGTGTATTCCAAAATATATTTTTGGATCTCAAAATATTTTTTAGAATATACATTTTAAAATGGATTTTTTAATATATTTGAAAATGTATATCTAAAAATGTATTTTTCATAAATTGCATATTTCTGAAGTAAATTTTTTAGGAGTTATATTTTATTTCCTAAATTTATAACGTGATTTTTAATTTTTTTTCCCAACTCAAACTTTGATGCTAATAGGTCCATATACTTAAAAAATATATAAATGTATTTCTTTTTGTCTAACCAATTTATAGTGTGACAAACGGTAAATTATACTGGATGAATAAATATGTTTTCATACTTTCTTAAAATTAAGAACTTAACTGGGTGAAAGTTTGAGATGAAGTTTAAAAATCACAAACATAGTTAACATTTTAAAAAAAAAATATATATATATATTATAGATTCGGTAATTAAGAAGATGGTTTTGAAAATATTTTTCAAATTGCACTACTTGGATTTATTAAAAAATAAAGGTACCGAGATAATTTTGTACCCTTATATTATAATTTTAATGAAGTGTAATTTGGAACTTAAAGGGGTGCAGGAATAAAAGAAAAAAGTGCAGGAAGAAAGACGAAGTGAATTGGGCTTTGGGCCCTTTGACCCAGATGCATTGAATTGAAGGAGGAAATGAAAAAGAAAGCCGCGTGATATTTAATTGAAAATTCTCAAGAGAGAAGTGGGCGTAGCTGGTCAGCACTGACCTCCGATGTTTCTCGGCAGGAACCAATACCATCACATCCTAAAATTAACAACAAAAGAAAATAGAAATATTTTCCTAAACTAATTTTGTGGAGATCTGTCGGAGCAGAAACAAAGAAGCGATTATCCTCTTTCCATTCGTTCGCTTTCTGGTTCCTTCTGGTACGCTCAATACTTCATCTCTTATTTATTTCGGTTACCGTCTTCTTCTGCTGTTAAAAGTTTCGACGATGCGATGTTATATGAAATGAATAATCGAAGGGAATGGGCTTTGACGTTTGATTCGTTCTTGTGCTGAGCGCAGCATAGCATAGCATAGCATAGCACAGCACAGGGCAAGACGGTGAGGGGAAGCTGATGAGAGATCGTTGGATGAATATACAATAATTGGTTTGTTTGATGGGCAACACATGCCGCGGATCTTTGAAAGGGAAATATATTCAGGAGGGCTACAGCCAGCCCGAAGACCACTCCAAGCGCACCACCCTTTCTGATCGCTCCGACTCCGAACACCCCTCCTCAACCAGACAAAATATCAATTCTGCAGAAAACAACAACAGCAACAGCACCAACGTCAACAACAACAACAACAACAATCCACCCTTCAACTCCAAGAAAGACTCCATCATGCGCCGCGGTCTTGACAACCAGGCATATTATGTCTTGGGCCATAAGACTCCCAACATTCGTGATCTATACACGCTTGGCCGCAAATTGGGACAGGGGCAATTTGGCACCACTTATTTATGCACCGAGAATTCTACTTCCAATGAATATGCCTGCAAATCCATCTCCAAAAGAAAGTTGATTTCTAAGGAGGACGTTGAGGATGTCAGGAGGGAAATTCAGATAATGCATCATTTGGCTGGTCACAAGAACATTGTCACCATTAAGGGTGCTTACGAGGATCCTCTCTATGTGCATATAGTCATGGAGCTTTGTTCTGGGGGTGAGTTGTTTGATCGCATCATCCAGAGGGGCCACTATACCGAGAGGAAGGCTGCAGAGTTGACCAAAATTATTGTTGGGGTTGTTGAGGCTTGTCATTCCCTTGGGGTCATGCATAGAGATCTCAAGCCAGAAAACTTTCTGTTGGTCAATAAAGATGATGATTTCTCTCTTAAAGCAATTGACTTTGGCCTCTCCGTTTTCTTCAAACCCGGTAACGCATATTCCTTATTCTGCTTTATCCCTCTATTTTTTTTTAGAACACCGTTCGTTACTTTTGTTTCATTGAATATATTTTTACGGCCTTTTCCATCTTTTTTTTTAAATCTTTAATGCTTCTGAATTTGCGAAAGTCCCTGTCATCCAATTAGAATTTCCTTAACTTTAAAACTGTCATACCCTTTCAGGTTTTTTAGTATTTATTGTTTAGGGGACACATTTTAATACTTACTAATCAGTGTTTGTTCATTTAACCCATCTGCCTCAGGTCAAGTTTTCACTGATGTAGTCGGCAGCCCATACTATGTTGCTCCTGAGGTTCTCCTCAAGCATTATGGGCCTGAAGCAGACGTGTGGACAGCGGGTGTCATACTGTACATACTGCTTAGTGGTGTACCACCATTTTGGGCAGGTATATCTGAATGCCAACACTCTTTTTGATTTCCTGTCCATCGTCTGTCTAATCACTGAATGCTTTGTCCTTTTGGAGTCTAGAGACCCAACAGGGTATATTTGATGCAGTATTGAAGGGACATATAGATTTTGACTCAGATCCTTGGCCTCTAATATCTGACAGTGGAAAAGATCTGATCAGAAAGATGCTGTGTTCTCAGCCTTCAGAACGGTTGACTGCTCATCAAGTGTTATGTATGTTCATCATTTTCTCTACTGTATTTACTATAAGCAAGGATCATCCATACATCAAAAGAACTGTTATTTTTCCTTTTTGGAGTCGCTAACTTGCTATGGTTATCAGTGGATGCTATTTTAGTTGTAAATTGAGGGGGCTGGGCATTATAAAGTTGATTTCCCTGTGCTACTTAACTTTCGTAAGTTATCTTCGTTATAAAGATGCATTAGGTAATTAAAATTTCACTGCGTGGGCTTGCAACGTCCCTAGCAGACTCACCCAAGAGGAAAGAGTCCTCCTATCTAAACAGGTTACTTGGATGCTGATATTTCCCAAAAGCAAAGACCAGCTTAACTTCCTTAGGTTTTAAATTTTACAAATATTCAAAAGTTGTGTTTCAATGTGTTTGTCTGAAAATGTTACTTCATGTGCCTGTCTAGGTCATCCTTGGATATGTGAAAATGGAGTTGCACCTGACAGAGCAATAGACCCTGCTGTTCTTTCTCGTCTTAAACAGTTTTCTGCAATGAATAAGCTAAAGAAGATGGCATTGCGGGTAAGTGAAGCTGATCGATGAATGGATATTAGATTCTGTATGGATGTAGCTCATACACTATTATGAAATAGATAACTCATTCCATTGATGATATATGAAATGCTATTCCTGCCTTTGTGGAGTCAAGTTACTACTATGCACTTCTTGGATGCCAAATGAACCTCGGCTTATTAGGCTTCCACACTAACTCTGTTTTCACTTTTCCTTCATCTATTATCTTTTTGGTGCCTAAAACTAGGTAACTGTAATTATAGTTGCTTATCATAATATTTCTGTAGGTGATTGCTGAAAGTCTATCTGAAGAGGAGATTGCTGGTTTGAGAGAAATGTTTCAGGCTATGGATACCGATAACAGTGGTGCAATCACTTTTGATGAACTCAAAGCTGGTCTAAGAAGATATGGGTCCACCCTTAAAGATGTAGAAATACGTGATCTGATGGAAGCGGTAGGTTGTTGGTTTGGTTTGTGAGAAAAGTTCTCTTTTCGTATCAAGTTTTTGTGCATCCATTTTTATTTAGATATTCTTTTTGGAATATAATATTTTATATTTCCTTGTACTTTCTATGCTTGTATTGTATTTTTTGTCATCCACTCTGTTGCATGATTACACTCAAAGGACCAGACCATGGCTTGTAAAGAGGTTTAGAAGGTTTCAAAAATATCTACCTTCTTAAAAAATATTTTATAGTGTATAAAATAAATGAAAAACAAATAAATCATATCAATATATTATTGGTAAACTATATAATGGTTATTATTGTATGTTTAAATGACAAATATTGTACCAAATTTGGTGAAATGGTATTCTGAACGCATATAAGTGTTACCCAGTTCCTTGAATAGGTTTAAAGCCTTGTTTGATAAATAGCCTAGATGGCCACTAGGCCAAAGAGAGATTAAGTTGTAGACCCCTCAATGGCTGCTTGGTTTGTTCCTACCCCTGCTGGTTGCAATAAAAAGTTCCTGAACAAGCCCATCAGGAAATCCACAACCCCCTCATAAGACTATTTCCTTTGTCTTATCAGCAGTTATTAACAGGATTGATCCGCTACTGATTCATAGACCTCATTCATTCCCTTGATATAGGTTTCATCTGTATTTGAAGTGAGGAAATGCTTCGGGATCTAATTTTTTTTTCCAATATATTAACCTTTCTTTGCAGCAATCATTTTGAAATTTTTGAATAGCATTGGGTATGCCATTATGCTCGAAGATTTTTCTTATGGTTTAAAGTTTAGGCAAGAGTAAGGGCACGAGGCTGAAATGCCGTGGTACTGAGATTGTCTGTTCATTGTTCATTTTGCCTTGAGCTTAATGCACATAGACATCCCCTTGCCCTTAAAAACTTTCTTTGGAATGGGTAATGTTCTTGATTACTCTGTTGTGTTCTGCTTAAGATTTTTTTAAGCGTGTAGCCACATCTGGTATGCAAAAGTGTTCGTCTTCTTTAATGCATTCTTAACCTCCTTGTTATATTTGTTTACTTTATTTTTTGTTTAGTGTTTCTCAACTCTTGAGGAACCTCATCCTCACCCCTTCTGAATTTTTTCTCACCTATTTAATAAAAATAAAATTACAGACAGATACTATTGATCTTGTAAAAGATTTTTACTTCATTTTCTTTTGTGCTGCATCGCTTGTTCATGTAAAATAAATAATCTCTGATCATATTCCATCCAGTTAAAATGTTTGAGCTGTTTCAGGCTGATGTCGACAAAAGTGGGACCATAGATTATGGGGAGTTTATTGCTGCTACCGTTCATCTCAACAAACTAGAACGTGAAGAACATCTTATTGCAGCATTCCAATATTTTGACAAGGATGGAAGTGGTTATATTACGGTTGATGAACTTCAACAAGCTTGTGCAGAACATAACATGACTGATGCTTTTCTTGAAGATATTATTAGGGAAGTTGATCAAGATAATGTAAGTTGTTTTGACCCGTGCTATACATTCACATTGGAAATCTAAAAGTTACTGTCACAAGATCTTACTGTGTATATTATCAATATCCTCCTGCAAAAAATGCAATAATTTAATTTAGTCTTCAATTTTTCTATACTGCATTAAACTTAAATTGGTTTTAATTTTTAAATCTACGTTCTTTTTAGTGAAGAGTATTTACATTTTAACAATATTAATTTGCATGTAATTTGCCTTAACTAGAGTTTGATTTTAAAGCTACAATAATTTTGTTATCTATCTTAATAGTGCAAGAATCTTAGATCCTTCACTACTGAGTTCCAGTTGATCAATACGTGGTAGCATTTAAAAATTCTATATTTTAAAATTTTCCATACTTTTTTAGAGATATGATGTTATTATGTTATATGATTTGATTACACTAAATAGGAAGATATTATATGATTTGATAGGGAAATATTTTGCTAAATATTTTGCATTATTAGATATTAATTTTTTTTATTATTATTGTAACTTTTCTTCATTATAAATAAGAATACTCATGTGTGCACCCCAAACACATAATTTATTAGCTTCCTTCTTGGTTTCTCATATCTCAACATGGCATCTAGAACCTAACAAGAAGGGAACTCAAATTTGTGCTTTCCATGTGGACGCACTACTCATTGGAGTTCATTTTTTTTAAGAGCATGTAGTTTTCTGATTTCTGTTTGTTTTTTTGCTGCTGTCACTGTTCATGGTGGAGACATTCATGTGTCGTCACAGTTCACCATCATTGGTTTTCCGGGGAGCTTTTTCTTGTTGGCAACCATCACCACTTGTGCATAGCCTTGCTTTGTATTGACCATTTTTTCCCTTAAACAATTACTGTGCCCTTTGAGCATTTTTTGTTTTCCAACAGCTACTATACTCTCTGAGCATTTTGCTTTTTGGCAGCCATCATGTTCTCTAAACATTATTCCTTTTTGGCAACTACTTCATCCTCTGAGCATTTTTTCTTTCAAGCAGCTTTGTGTTCAGTGAACATTTTTTGCTTTCTGGCAGCAGCTATGTCATTTACCTGTTTTTGCTCTCCCGTAGCTGTCGTGTTATCTGACCATTTATAACAAGCTTGACTCATGATCATATGTTTAAGCTTGAGAAAGGACAAAGTATATTGAAGATTGATTGTCATGACATAGAGAAAGTCGTCTCCGGGAATTATCTACTTGCTTTGTCATTATTTGCCTTGTAAACTTCGACAATTAACTAGCTAACATGTTTACTGTGTCTCTCAAAGGTTCTTGTGTAGACATTTTGTACCAAACTTCTCTCACGTGGTACATATGAGCCAACTTGAGGGGTAGTGTTAGAGATATGATTTAATTACATTAAATAGAGAGACATGATATGATTTGATAGGGAAATATCTTACCAAATATTTCCCACTTTCAAATTTTGATTTTGTTCCTTATTATTTTGTCTCTTCTTTACTATAAATAGAATACTCATGTTTGTACCCAACACACTAATTCACTATATTCTTTCAGTTTCTCTATTCTAATATGATACTAGACTGGTACAATCCTCTGTGACTTGTTTTTGTCAATAATCCTTTCAATGTAAGTGAAGTTTGTATGTCTCTTTTCTAAATTGTGTTTTCAGAGTCCTAGGTAACATCAAAACAAAAAAAGGAGCAATTATAGTAATTAGTTTATATTCTAAACATCATGAATATGCTCAATGTTTTGATTATTTTGTTTGGACTATGATATTCTTGATATAGGCAGTGGACAGGGGAATTTTAGATGTTTTCCTTCAATATGTTTTGAGGTTCCTATTTTTCTGATAGGGTTTGACACCATGCAGATGTACTAGGCAGTTAGGACCTATGCTTGATCTATTCATTAAATGTTTTCTTATTGAAAATATTGTATTTATGAAAATCGTTCAATTAATCAAAACTAGATCATACCTCAAATACTCTTTAAATACCAAGTGCCTGACAATTTGACGTGTGTGACTCTTTGTTGCATATAAATGTTTAATTGAATTAAAGTTCTTCCATCCTTTTGTGTAATTATGCTTGATGATTATGTTTATATCTTTTTGTTTTAGGATGGAAGGATTGATTATGGTGAATTTGCTGCAATGATGCAAAAAGGCAATGCTGGAATTGGTAGGAGGACTATGCGCAATAGTCTGAATTTAAGCATGAGGGACGCATCAAGTGCTCAATAGCTTCAATTGTACTCATTATGTACAGGTACTTCTGTCTTTGGGTAAAATAGAGCTTTATCACCTTTATAAATTCACTAACATACTTATAATATTATGTGGTATACCTTCTCTAGTGGTTGGAATAGACATATAGGCAATAGATGCTAGTCTCTTGGTCTGTAGTTAGAGTTTTGACTTTTTGGTTGGTACAAAAATCATCATGAACTGATTGTTGTCGTTTCCACAATTGAATAGAGGAGTAGATTGTCAATCGTCTACAACATAAAAAGTTATCAGGAATTAAGTATAGATTGGGTTAATCAACCCAAAGTTATCTGTCAACAAAATCAATTAAAATTTGAATAAACCATAACTCAAAGACATATGCGGAAAGCATAAAATTAGAAAGAACAATAGAGTAGAGAGGGGTTGTGTTGTATACGTCATTAAAACAATGAGAATAAAACAATTAGAGAAAAAATTATTTCTCGTTAAATTCTTCATCATTTATCATATTACCATCATTCATTCAATTACCATCTAGAATTGAATTAATCAAACAAGCTACAATCCATTTGTTAGATATGTCATGCGACTCCAAGCATCTATCTTTGAGATTTCTATTCTTTTACCTCTTGACTTAAATAAACAAGAGATAGTTAAAATTAAGTAAACTAACAATAATTGAATTATCAACAAGCGTTCAAAAACAATCCTAAGAGCACAAATTAGAATTCAAAAAGAACAGGATATAAACTATGCTTACTGGATTCGAAGAAGAACACTTCAATTGCAAAAGACCTCATAATTTATTGTGAAATCATAAAAGAATCAACCTAGAAAGGTTAGCCTTCCACGTGGAAGACAATAAAAAGAATTACAAATAAGAAAATAGAAAAGTTGCAATGAATGGTGTAGAATGTGGTGGGATGAGCATTGGAGTGATTGATTACTTGTGTGCTTGTGTCCATCTCTATTTATAAATTTCTTTGGGTAATTGAATATGTTTCAGAGGCGTAAGCTTTGGCTCTGGCTAATTTGGTTCAAAGTAACAAATTATGTTGAAGAGGGTCCAACGCAGCAAATGATCCAATGGGGCCTTTAAGGATCAGACGGTCTATAGATCCACACATCAGGTGGTCTAGTCCACTGGACTTGTCATAAATCAAGTTATCCTATCAA
>Ga0099823_1001655_pt1 | contig 18947 bp, 8 predicted proteins | sample CowpearedBW_FD_76831 | JGI IMG/M metagenome (GOLD analysis project Ga0099823, IMG submission 76831) | Root nodule microbial communities of legume samples collected from California, USA - Cow pea red BW | ecosystem: Host-associated > Plants > Roots > Nodule | place: USA: California | collected...
AATTAATTTTTCTATTCATTTCACTTTATTTTTAACATTTCACTTTATTTTTAATAAATATAAATTTATTTTATATATTAATTTGATAACATTATACTATTATTATCTATTAAAATATTATCACTCATATTTAAAAAATAAGATATGTATATTATTATCTATTAAAATATTATCACTCATATTTAAAAAATAAGATATGTGTACGTGTTAATATAATAATATTTTGGGAAGCTATTTATATAAAATGTTATTTTAATTATATTTGTTATGACAGATGTTTTTTAACAGAATAAGGCAAGAAGGATGGAGGCCCATAGGCCCAAATGACCAAAGTGTTGTATTTATAAACAGTACAAACGCGAGTAGCAAACCACGCTTCAATGGGCATAGCATGGGAAACGCTCTTCAAAACCTAGTTTCAACCTGGTGCCGCCTCTCTCTCTTTCTCTCTCTCTCTGTTCTTCAATATTTCCATTTCCTGTGTTATTCTAAAACCAAAATGTAGCCGATGACGAAATCAGTTACCAAACACCATCTTTCGGGACTGAATGGCTCATAAAGCCTTGTTGTTATTCTGCAATTCTGAGGCTATTTGTTGTTTTTATTTGCTTTTTTATTTTATGATTTTGGAATTGTGAAAATGGTTTCTGATCTGGCGATCGAGGAAGTTTAAATTTTGGTTATTTAATATGGAAATTTTTGTGTTGAGGCTGCATGTACCAAGAGAAGGGTGAGAGCGAAAAGCTGTACCCTTGATCTTGAATGTGCCATAGTGGCTGTAGCTAAATCGAATCCGCTTGAGAAGCTAACTGGCCGGTTATTGTGATATCCTTTTGGGATCTCTGTCAATAAATCTGCTTACCGAGTTTCTCACAATCACTCTTCTAATCACTTTTCTGCTTAAAACTTCATTGGTTTTTTGGTCTGTAATGAGAGGGTGAGAAGAGGAAAATAAGCCTAGAATTACGCTTTTTCTGAAGATCCTTCTCTTATATAACACCTATGGGTCACTTTCCAGGCAATCTGCCTTGATATTCCGGCAGATTGCGTCAATAGGTGCCTACACAATATACTCTTTTCTTTACTCAGTCTTCGATGTTCACTGAATCATCATTTTAGTATGATTCTCATTGATTATTTTTTGGTGTAAAACTGTTTTAACTATGTATATTTACCTCTTCGAATGCCTATCCAATTTTCTTAGCCAGTGTCGATGATGATAACATTCATCAATACCATCTTTCGGGACTGAATGGCATTTCATGCCTTGCTGTTAATTCTGCAATTCTGAGAACCTGGCTATGTAATTTTAATTATTTGAATAAAATTAATATTTTGCAACAATAATATTTTTCAACAATATATATAACTACATCTTAAAGTTTGTACAATCTTTTTTGTTGGTCGTCATATTTGTATAAGTTTTAATAATCTTTTTGGACATCATTATTATTTTAAATAGTATTGTTGTTTTGAAAATCAAATCCGTGTCATAGTTATGTAAGTTTTAATAATCTTTTGACTCGCTATTATTTTAACTAGTATTGCTATTTTGAAAATCAAATCCGTGAAATCTTATACCACAATGAAAGACTAAAATTATGATTATTCGGTATCACATTAATAATTCTGTTATCTGACCAAAATCAAATCCGTAAAATCTTAGATTCTGAATGATACAATGAAAGACTAAAATCATGATTGTATCACAGTAATAATTATATGTTATCTGACCAGAACTATCATAAGTGTTACTTGGCTATTATCATTGAACGTTTTGTGAAAAATAAAACTCGGTGAACGGACAACAATTGAGGATTTTCTACGGGAATCAAGCTGTCCCACTAGATTAGCGATTAGCGAAGTTGCCACTTAATTACCTCAACACCTGTACCATCCGAAGATTTTAAAATTTGGAAGGTTTACCTCACTCAGGAAGCCATGTCCTAGTTACACTAACATTGATCCGTGATCAATTTCAGGTTGAATAAACCACTCATGTAAATTTTGAGCCTAAACCCTAAACCTCTCATGACATTAAAGGAAGGAAACAGAATTGACAAGAAAAAGAGACAAATTGGAACAAATCCTCAAGGTACAATACTCCATGTTCACATTCCACTAAAGGTCTTAGTATCACTACCTTCTATCCTACCCTTATCCCTGACCCCGTTAAAAGCCAAATAAAAGTCCTATTGATCTACTAAGTATGTTATCACCAAAACTGAGCTCCGGAGGAAAAATAAGCCAAAATAACAAACAAGATGGTGTTGAAATAACAAACAACAATGTTGATATTGCTGAAATAACAACAAACCAACAAAGATATTGTTGAAATAAAAATGTTTGTGCGGAATAATAGATAAACTAAGGAAATTAAAGAATGTTAATATGAAAACAAATAACTCTTTTTTAAATTTCTAAGCCAAGACACCAATAGTGAAATTATATTTACATAAAATAAAGTAGAACACATCATTAGTATTTTCAAACTGATTAGTCCGAGTGTACCAGCAGTCTGAAGCTAAACAAAACTTACACCAATGAGATTTTCATAAAATTATACTATATACTAGCCGCTTCATAAGAAGAAAAATAAAAACCAGGTTTCCATTCAGAGCTGAAAAATAAGCTACTCGATAGTTGCCTACAATATAGATATGACACAACTGCTTATGTATAGGAGCCGCATTGAAGGTTGTGGGATTGAATGACATGCCTTGCAGCTTCGACGGCTACCTGTCCACTCACATAGTGCTGCCGACACACCGGCATGTAGACATCAACTCCACCAATCAATTCAATCTGTTTATCCTGTGTCTTCCTCAGGGTAAAGGAAGCCGGCCTTTTACATATTTCACATGTAGCAGTTAACTTGGTTACAGAATCAGCAAGAGGAATTATATCAATAACACCACCAAAGCTCCTCCTGTCAGTAAATGCACAAACAAACACCATCACCTTCTTCATAATACCCTACTTACAGACCCCAAATACAAACAAATTGTAACTTATTGTGCTTGAAATTAAGCGTCACTAAAATGTTGGAATTAGCTCTAATCAGGACATAGAAATCAACTTTGAGTTGAAGTTCATGGAACAGATTTATTTATATTCTCAATCAATTCAAAATTTTGGCAGGGTCATTTCTTTATACTGGAACCTCTCCGGACCAAGACTTCAGAAAACACTAAGTTTGGCTTTATTCCAACCCCACCAAACAAATGGAAATTTTATATCTATATATTATTACCTCATGTAGTTCCCATCTAATCCTGCAACTATTACAGTTTTTCCATCATCGTCAGCAGCTTCACGGCAGAATTCATAAAGGTCATCGAAGAATTGCGCTTCATCAATACCAATCACATCCAGCTGTCATCATGTATCAGTGGAGAGAGTCAAAACAAAAAATGCAGGCAGTAAACTAGTATACCTTGGACATGGAGGGGGAGAATAAAACTATCAACAGCCACACATCACATAGTCCAATTATATAATTACCAATTAGAATCCATGTACACAACCACACATTGAATTTTCTGCTGTTTAAATAGTAAATATAAACCATTAACTACATGCTCAGAACATAAAACTATGATACCTTTTCATAAGCATCAATTCCAAACTTCTGCTTGAATGATGATAAGTTTGCCAGTGCCCAACATGGTAATTTTGCACCATCATGTGTAACAATTGAGTCTAATCCATATCGTGTATCCTTGCTTGATTTAATTACTGCTACATTTCTGCATAAGAGAAACATAAAGTTTAAATATTTACCTCATGAATATTACTAAACCATTCAGTGAGTTTCCCGGAAAATAAACAAATATAACGATCCGGAACCTACGTGCTATACTTCGAGAGCTATCACAGCAACATAAGCTTCAACTGTCATTCTATCAGAATACCAAACATCCCGAATTAACTTTCCTTGCTTCCCAAAAGGAATGAGAAAGTATGAAACTCAAACCACTTATATCTAACAACTGGGTGTGACTCAATTGGAAAATTGCGGTCAAGATGAGCAGAGTTTAGACAGTATAGGAATTCAAAAACCAGCTAGAAGCACCTTTAAGTTATGGGTAATGCAGTCAGGCTTAAGATACAGTATAGGGATTCAAAACCCACTGAAGCTCCTCATGCTCGGGGCCACGCCAACATCCAATGCTGGGGGGAGATTAGACTCAAACCCAAAGGGTGTGATAGGACCCCTCATTGTCTTACCAAAAAATACTAGTTTCCATTAGAGAAATTTTTATACACGAGACTTGTTTTTAGTAGTGACGCAACAAAAAAAATTAAGCAAGGCAACATGAGTTCCAGAAACAGTAAACCTAGAACATTCAAACATGAGTCAACTAGGTATGTTTCTAGGAGAATATGAAATGACTATAATCGAATATATACATAAAGAACTATGAGTACAAAGAACTGGATCATACTAATTGGTATGCTTACAATAGATCTATTCGTAAATTTTGTATACATACCTTGGAGGGGAACTACTTCTGAGAGGCATAGGCATTGCCAAGGAAGCATGCTCTCCAGCATTTACACATTCAAATTTAAAGAACTTCTTAGATCAAATTTTTTGAGTCCAACTCACCATAAAGCTTATAAGCCCCAAGGCATCCCATATTACTAAGTGCTCTTCACAAAATGACTTCAAAACAATTCATAGGAGTCTGTAAGTGCCCATCATACCCTATACAGTTAGCCATTGCTGCATAATGTTTATCTTGTGGCATAATACTCTTTAATAAGTGATTTACAATAATGAAATCCCAAGCAAGTTGGTCTAGGTAATCGTGTTTCTAGTCACACTTATCAAACAGCAAAAGCGCAACACAAATCAAACTGCATTCAAAATATATTTATGTCAAGCACTGTTGACTACGACGTTGTCTCTAATTTGACACTAGATGATTACCCAACACCAACAAAGCCTGAAATCCCAAGCAAGTTGGTCTAAATAATCGTGTTTCTAGTCACACTTTTCAAACAGCAAATGTCCAACACAAATCAAATTGCATTCAAAATATATTTATGTTAAGCCCTGTTGACTACGAGGTTGTCTCTAATAAAACTGCACATACACCGAGAACTGATGCAAAGATGTACTGATCTGGTCTTAAACCAGCCCCTCCCATAACAGAAGTCCAATTGGACTTCTCCAAGGTCTTGTTGAACATAACCAGATATAACAGCATTCCAAAAATACAAGCCCTTCCCCACAAAGTTGTTGAATATGAAGAGCAGTTTGTAGATATCCCAATTTTGCGTATAAATACAATATTAACAATATGAGCTTCCAATAGCCGTTAGAATATGCATTGCTGCAGCATCAGAAAATAGGCTCTCTACTGCGGGGTCAATCCAGTTCCGCACAAGAGCACAATTACCACCAGCAACCTTCGAGATACACACAGACCCCTCATGACCTAACCCAAGTTGGGTTTTTTCTGCAAGGCTTAACCTCAAAGCTGAAAATACCCGTCCAGTGATGATTGCAACCAATATGGCATTGCAAACAAAAAAAAAAAAGGTATTTCCAATTCAAAGTACAAAACACATAATGACTCTGGGCACCAATAGTTTCAAGCATGACACACCTATAACTCACCGTGACAATCTACATTCAACAACCAACTATTCAAGCAGAAAAATTAAGATAAACAACAAACAAACAAAATACTTCAGGTAAAAGGGTTTTGCTTTTAATAATAAAATTATAGATAAATATAGAAGAGTTTACCTGCCGTTGGCGGTTTCCAATTGAATCCGTCGGAGGAGCGAGGTGGTTTTTCCTGCGAACATGGGCCCCACTATGACGTGGATCTCACCGGAGGAAGGTGGCGATGGCTCTGTTTGCAAGCTTCGATTTTGATTGGTGCAAGTGAAGTTATTGGACGAAAAGGGAGGTGGGTTGAGGCGGAGAAGACGATTGGGAATTTGACGTGAGTTGCTGCGGAAAGAAAATCGAGACGTGGGTTGAGACGGTAGTGAAAACAGAGGAAAAGGAGAGGCTTTGGAGGATAAAGCGGAAAACTTTGGGTTGAGAAGGGACTTCATGGCGTGAAGGGGTTTAAGGGTTTTGGTACTGAGAACAAAGACTTCGGAATTTATGCAGTTTGAGTTGGAGGGAAACCTCGGGGGAACAACACTCACAATGCTAAAATCCTAGCTGCACTTAGTAACTTGTTTCACAAGAGCTATATTGAAAATTAATTTTGATTGGTTTTATTCTTAAAAGTAATAATAAAAAATAGGGGAAAGGAACGATTTTACTCCTTCAAGTTACATCTCATTATTCTTATATTAATCTTCCCTTTCAAACAACTTTAATCTGTTATTGAAAATTTTATTTTTTTTATCATAAGTAATAATCAAACATTAAAAGTATCCAAAAGTAATAATCATATATATAAACAATAATTAAATGAATATTAAGAATACTACAAATAGACAATGATTTTAAAATATTTACTACTTATTATTGTTCATTTGTTACTATATTAATTGTTATTCCTGAACAATGACTTAGGTATTAGAATATCTTTGTTGACACACCCACACTACCTTCTAAAGATCTTCAAACATGGTAAAATTAATAGCCCTTTTAAACATGTTGTCTCACCTTCTAAACACGTAAATTTTTCTTACTGAAACAGTTTTTTCTCTAGAAATAATTGTTTTCCTTTTATACATGTTATTGTGTTCATAGTTAAAAATTACCATGATACTTTCATGTTAAGTCATTCATAAAAGAGAAATGTTTTTAAAACATTATATGCATTAGAATAAATTAAATATTTAAATGTGAATTGTTTAAAATCTTATAAACTTATGTAATGAAAATTTTCAATTCCTGCATTTTGTGGGAAATGTTTGTTTCTAGAGATTGGTGGTTTGTGTAGTTTGCTGGAATTATTAAGTTAAATTATTGTTTTATGTAACATAATATCAAAGTCAAGATGGCCGAGTTGGTCTAAGGCGCCAGTTTCAGGTACTGGTCCGAAAGGGCATGGGTTCGAATCCCATTCTTGACAATTTTTTTTATTTTTAATAAATAAAATTTGTTTTATTTTCCAGCATATATCTTTCTTCTATTTTTGAAACCTGTTAGGACGCACCTAAACGTTGTTTGGCTTGTTCTTGTTTTGTGACGTACTTTTATTTTTTCAGAAGTTTGGTCGTTTTGTTTTTTGTCAATATAGTTCAGTTGTAAACCTTTATCCCCTACTATTTGTAAGCTTAAGTCAATGAAGTATTATAATTCAATAAACTACTATATAGACACCAAAGGAAAACCAATTTTCAAAAAAGCCTGGTCCAAAGTTTTTCTAATTTACGTCTAGTAAATCAACAATTGTAATCAAATTATTAATAGAAATTGTATCATACAATATATTTGCATTATACTCCAATAATAATATTATTATTATTATACTTTATATAATTTATTACTTTAGCTTATAAAAATCAATATTAAAATAGTGTTTTTTATTTTTAATTTATTTGTTATAAAAAAATATATGTAATTAATTATTTAATTTTTGTCATATTATTAAACTCTTTATTTAAATATTATATATAATTGTATGTGAGACTCATTTTTATTTCATGAGTTGGGTCTAGGCAAAGTGATGAAATCCATGTCAGTCCACTTTTTTCAATTTCAGAAAAACTCCTCAGTTTCTCCCACTCAACCATTCCCTCTTTTTCCCTCACTTACTAAAAAATAATGTTCTCACTCTTGCTCCCCTTAGAACAGAAGCTCAGCTAGGACACTGCAAGATTCTCCTTTGAGCTAGCCAAACGCTCCACTCACATAAGCTGAACAAAAAAAAACTTCATGTTTTACCGTCCTTTTCAGTTTGGTTGTGTTGGTCGGGGTCTTCCTTAGAGCATCATTCATGTGCCTTTGTTTCTGCTTTCAGCTCTTTAAACTGTTACAAGTATAAGTGTTTTCTCACTAAGGGTTTTTTCATCTCAAGTGTAGCTTTTTGTCAAAGGTAAAGAAAGCTAGGATTTTCACATTTTTTAATTATCATGTCTATTTCTGGGTTCTGAATCACTTTTATAATGTCTGCTTGTTGTTATGGTTGCGTGGAAATGTTGTTTAATTTTGGATGTCTGATGTTGCATACGTGAGCAGGGGAGGAACCTGCTATTTTTGTCCAAGCGAGCAACCCTCACCTAAGCGAGAATAGTAGATAACTCACCCAGGTTTCTTCTCAAGTTGTCGCTTAGGCAAAGCTCCAGTTTTGAGCAAGGGTAATCTTGCCCAGGCTAGGAGGTCTCTCTTCACAGGCGTAGTAAGGTGAAATTCATTGGTAATGGTTCTGCAGAGGTAATAGCTCTGCAGAGCAGTAGAGGCCACCACAAGTGCAAGCAACCAGTGAATCTGATCTCGTTACATGTATCCGGATAATTGAGTTAGAGGGTCTTTATTGTTGGCTATCACATGCTTTGTGTGCTTACCGAATTTTCTATTTATAATCTGTTTAACAAATTTCTTGCTTGTTTATATGTACAAAAATTATTTTATCTAGCTTACCCTTTTTCTATGTGTCTGTTTCTTGTGTGGTTTTTTTTTTTGCGATGATCACCAATGTTGGTGTGAGCAGATGTGGAGTGATCATGAGGATGGTGGAGATGCAGCTGTTTAGATTAGACTTTATTTTATGACTCTTTGAGCATCCTTTTTGAACTGTTTATTTTAAATTCCTTGGTATGTGAGCAATCTTTGACTAGACTGTTTTGCTTTGTGAAGTACGTTTACATCATGGTCTTGTGCCTCTTGTGCCTCGATCTTTCCTTCTCTTTCAGTATATATTTTGGATAACTGTAAAATATTAATTCCGTAATTCCAATATGCTTCTGCCATTGCTCTATTTTATGATAATTTTGTGATACTTTATTTATTAAAATTATCTATTAAATGGGATGTTACAATATATATAATTATAACATTTAAATATAATTATATAAATAAAGTTTTCATTTAAATATAATCATTATATTAATTTTCTTAATTCAAATAAAAAAATTACCCACTAGTACTTATTATTATTAGTAATAGTGGTATTATTATTATTTTTATTATTATTATTATTATAAACATTATAATTACGAGAAGGGTTATTGTTGTTATTAGTGTTAGCATTATTTGTGTTAGTATTATTATTAATATTATGATTAAATATGTTTTTTTCTTTAATTTTTTAGTGAAAATTAAAATTAGTCAATTTTTTAAATTCCAAATCAATTTAGTCTTTCATGTTTAAAATGTCTGAATTTAATCATTTTTAACTAAATTTTGTTAAGTTTATTTGACGTTTCAAAGGTTAAATAAACTTAATAAAATATAGTTAAAATGACTAAATTGATGCATTTTAAAATTGAGAAACTAAATTGGTTTAAAAATTATAAGTACGACTAATTTAAATTTTTCTTTAAAGTCAATGGACAAAAATATGTTTAACCTTTAATATTACTGCTTCAATTCGTATTAGCATATATATGTATATATATGTTGTGCTTTATAATTTAGCATATCACTAATTAGTGTCAAATTATAATTTATTCCGAACAATTTTATATTCGAATATATCTGTCTATATCTATTATGTGCTTGTTTTTACTTTGTACGCGATATCATATTTTATTGAAAATATATTTATATTTTTCTTTAACAACAACTAAAGAAACATATTTCATTTTAATATAATTTGTAACTTAAAAAGTCTAATCGTAAATTATAATCGTTTTACTACATATCACTACTTAGTTATTATGTCGATTTTATAATTTAACAAAAATAAATCCATATCAAAAATATTATTTTTTAAGCCTAATATTATCATTTTAAAAAAAACTTATATGTATGCATCAATAATTAGTTATTATAAACTCAATGTCAAAATTGATAACAATATCCAAATATATTTTTAATTAAAATTTTTAACCTCAATCTCATGTTACTCGAACTTCTTTATTAGAAACTGCAGTTCACAATATATATGCATTTACTTTAAGTTTATTATTCATGTCTCTATGTTACTTTTGTTTAGAATAAAGTTTAACTTATTTTTTTCTTTATTTTTATAATATTTATATACTTTTTTAAGTTGTTTATATCTAGTTGTGTTTCTATTTAAATTTTTTAACACGAACTTAATGTTGCATTTATTTTGTATAAGATTATATTACGAAATATTACATATTTATTATCATGACAATATCTTTCATTTTATTCATACACACCTTTGAATAAATTTAGTTTAATTTCCTTTTTTTCTCTTATTTCTGACCACTTCCTTTTCAATATTATTTGTTTTTTAGGTTGTTTATATCTGCATGTGCTTTTAATGACAAATTTTAACATCAATTTGTGTTGTATTTATTTTGTACGGGATCCATAATACATAATATGCTCATTTTAATTTGATTATGATTCATATATACACATTTCATTTTAATATAATATATAATCAAAAGTTTAATTATAATTTTAATCATACGATTATATTATATTGTTTTACTACATATAAATTGTTGATGTCAATTTTATCTAAACAAAAAATATCCTACATACGCAACAATAATTAGTTATCATATATAGTGTCAATGTCTTCATTGATAACAAAATCTTCAGGTATTTTTGTTAAAAATATTTAACCTCAAATTTATATTACTCAATTTTTTTAATATAAATTACATTTCACAATATGTTATATTTTATACAAATTGCTTTTGTTTACTATATTTTAAGTTTAATTTCATTTTTTCTTTATTTCATATGACCAATACCTTTTCGATATTTTTATGTAATTTAAACAGTTTACATTTACTAATGATTTTTATTTAATAATTTTAACATCACATTTGGGTGTTGTATTTATTTTATACAAGATCCTATTATAAAATATGCATGAAATTTATTTTAACACCAATCTTATACAAAAATTTAATTATAAAAATTTATTTAATATGCCTAAAATAACTACATTATTTTGTTTGATACAAAAATAAAATGCCGACCGTGCACGGGTCTCATACTGTTTATTCCTCAAAGAATGGCCACAATTTGCCCACTTTCGCTTTATTCCTCAAAGAAGGGCTACAATTTGCAACAGCCCAAATTCAAATTGTGCACGAAAGAAAGTCAGCAACAAAGAAGAACAAGAAAAGAAGAGGAAGAGTTGCCTTCAAATCCAAAGCCTCTGCGGAGTTTTGACGCAGTGTCATACTGCAGGTAAGAACACTCTAAGTTCTCTATTTCTATACTTTTTAATCATTTTTTCAGTGTCACATTTGTTTTTTTGTGTTTGTTTTTCTAAATGAGAGCGTATGCATGAAAATGGAATGTTTGGAGAGACGATTATAGTTGTAATCAGATTTCTTCAGTTTTCCGCAAACGATTTAAAGAAGACGATGATCCATGGATTCATCAAAACCCACCCTTTCAATCTTGAGTTTTAACTAAAACTTATATTGCTCATTTTAATCTTTATTATAATAACTTATCAATGAAAGTATTTTGATAAAAATATCCTTAATTATTTTTTAACAAATTTATATATTCATAGTTAAGTTTTTATTAGAATTTTTCATTTTATTGAATACTCAAACTTATATATCTTTTTTAATTTGTTGATGGACAAAAAAAAAGTGAAATAATTAAGTTGTAAGTTTATTGTAATTTTTTATATTTTTTATCATTTAACTTTGTTATCAAGTGAAGTAAATGACCATTTAATTTTATAATCTTAAACATATTCCATAAATTTAAATTATAATGAAAGTGAATTTTTAAAATCCTACTTATCATTATAAAATATTAATATCATTTTATTCTATTAAGTTAAATATTAAAATAAAAATTGTACTAATAATATGCAGACACAAAATAATGTTGTCTAAGATAATTAAAGTTTAAAGTTTTGTTTTTCTTATTGTGGTGTAATTTTTTGATATGGTATTTGAAGTAGCAAGATCAAATTGTTATGTCAACCCAATTAATATTAGACACTCCACTGAAAATATAAAAATTTTAAATACATAATAAAATATTATTTTTAATACACATTTAATTAAAAATACTTAAATCTATAAAAATTTAAAATTTAATTACTATATTTTGAATACAAGATAATGATGACTTAAGTATCGCATTAATTAATTAATTATGTACACATGTTGAAAAGTGGGGACTATAGTCATGTTATGACATTAATTAATTATATCAGGTTCCAATTCGGTATTTTTTCCAGGGGTCCAATCCAACCTTTCAACACGAAATCACAAGTTTAGTAGTTCATGGGTTTTTATAGATGGAAAATGGATAAAATAAGAGATTAAAAAAAATCAATTTGGTTTGGTGGAAATTAAAATTTTAATCTAGTAGTTATTTTATTTATTTATTTATTTATTTATCTTCTATTCATTTATTTCCTATTGAACGGACTCTTATATATCATAATTTTTTTCAATTTTTTTTTTAATTTGAAAAAAAGCTCCGAAATGTGAAAAAAAAAGAGAGTCAATGGTTGCTTCAGAGATCCACATGAGACCTTAATGGAGGAGGATCCAAAACACACCGACAGTTTCTGCTTGCTTTTAACATGCCTTAATGTCAAACGTATTTTTTTTTAGAATCCACACTCCTTGGGATTAAAATAATGATATATATTATCTAGAAGAAAAGTATGAATATTAAATTTGCTTTTATTTATTTATTTTATTGGACATAATGAATATAAAACGTTTGTTTCTATTAATAAAAAATGGAAAGAGAATACTAAAACTCACTAATTCGATAGTAACTGCACTAAATTGATAATACTGTTTTAAAATTTATCTTCCATGCTCATTATCAACTTTAAAAATAAAGATGGGAGTTAAGAGAACAATCGATCATTCTTTTATAACTAGCATAAACACAGCGCGATAACACATGTGTGTATACATTTTTTAAATATATATGTTATTATATTAGTAGGTGATAATATTGTAATGTTATTAAGTTAATATATAAATTAAAATTATATTTATTAAAAATGAAGTGAAATATATGATAACAGATGAAAAAATAATCATTAATAAATAAAGACAAAGAAAAAAAAACAGAGACATCCGATTTTATAAAAATCTTGTAAAAGTAACGGTCAATTTTTAAAAATTTAATAAATTATTATATTTAAAGGGTAAAATGGATATTTTTAAATGTGGACACGGAGAATTCCCTTTGTATATTAATTTTAAAATTTAACTAAATTAATATTTTTTATTAATATTATAGTTATGTTAAAACTAACTTGTATTAAACGTTGTAGCAAGTATTCTTTATCTTCCACGCTCATTATGAACTTTAAAAATAAAAGATGGGAGTTAAGAGAACAATCAATCATTCTTTTATAACTAGCGTAAACACAGGTGCTATGGCGCCTGTGTATACATTTTTTAAATATACATGTTATTATATTAGTAGGTGATAATATTATATTGTTATTAAGTTAATATATAAATTAAAATTATATTTATTAAAAATGAAGTGAAATATATGATAACAGATGAAAGAATAATCATTAATAAATAAAGACAAAGAGAAGAAGCAGAGACATCCGATTTTATAAAAATCTTGTAAAAGTAACGATCAATTTTTAAAAATTTAATAAATTATTATATTTAAAGGGTAAAATGAGTATTTTGAAATGTGAACACAGAAAGGGGAATCCCCTTTGTATATTACACAGAAAGGGGAATCCTCTTTATATATTATTATAGATATAGTTGTGTAAGATTTTATTTTCTTATAATGTTTCTTTTTTTAGGTTTTATGTGAATCATAAAAAAAAATTGTATTTTAAGTATAACTTTAAGTAAATCATCTCTTATTTTACTTTTTTTGATTTTCTTATTACACATTTTTTCTTTGTTATCCGCAACTACTTTTCCTCTCCTTATATTTATTAAAATAAGAGTATAACTAAATATAATAATATTATCTTGATGTTTAAAAAATAATAAATAAGTAAATCTTCATAAAAGTCTAACAATTAAAAATGAAGAATGAGTTAACCTAGAATTAAGATAGTAAATCATACGCCTTTCATTTACATTATCTTAATTTTTAATCAAAATCATTTCTTTAAATTTAAATTTATGGACAATGATGCTATTATTCCTGTTTTTAAATTTAATTCTTTATTCTTTGATGTGATTTAGTGTGGGTAATTGATTAATATACTACTATTTTTTCTTTTAAAAAATCAATAACTGACATTAAGTTACATCAAAGAGTAAAAAATGAGAGTCATACTATAATTTGTTAAAACTAATGTGTCTAATATAACCCAACCAAGAGGGAGGTGAATTGGTTATTTAATTGAAATTATCTTCGATCTTTATAAATCCAATAAACATTTGTTCAATTTTGTGTTAATAGATTGATTCAATCAATTAGGAATGACATAAAAGATAAAAGAAACAAGAAAATACAACAATTTTTGTAATGATTTGATTCAAAATGAATCTACATTCTAAGCAACCCGAGCTTAGGAGGATTCCACTAAATCAATAGAATTACAAGAACATTTATATAATTCATGACCGTAAAGACTAAGAAGCTTGATCTACAAATCAAGAACTCCCCCTAGATGCAATGCCTCCACAAAATTGAACAGCAAACAAAAATATAATTCAAAAAAGAACAAGGAACAAATACACCTAATGAATGTGCAGATGTGACACTCAATCCTAATGCCATGCTTGACCCTCCAAGATTGAATCAATCATCAATCTTCTTGAATGATCTCCCAAGAAAACAAGAACTTTGCGAATCTCAATCTTAGAAAAATCTGTCAGAAAAATCTCTTCTTGATTTAGTGATGCGTGATTTTCAAACTGATTTTAAATTTGTTTTTAAATTAGAGTTTTGCTGCTGAGATTAGTGGATTAGAGAATTTATCTAATCGATTATCGTAGATGAATTTTTACTACATCAGTACAATGTCTTCTAACAATTAAATATCTAATCCATTAACGAGTTTTGCATTTGACATATTTAAGAGTTTGATAGCTGATCTATTTTAGTTCAAGTTTGACTTACATGTAATCCTAGATATATATCATTTATACAAATAATAAGTTCAGATTAAATCTAAAACAATAATACAAAATGTTTGTATAACTTTAGACACCTCAAAATCAACTTCGTTGGATTGAGCAATTTCACATAATTTTCCTTAATTTATCATGAAAGCAAGTTACTAAACCATATCTAGTATTCATTAAAGACAAATTTCACAAACACATACAAATACTGATTTAAAAAGAAAAAAAAATTTTAATTACTAAATTTTGATAATTTTCTTTTCCAACTTTAACTGTTATTTTTTAATTAATTTCTATTTTTTTTAATATTTTAAAATCAAAGATGACATGTTATAAAAAAAAATATTAAGATTTAGTAATCAAAATTTATAACCGTCTCCTTCAAACTATCCAACAATCAGAATTTCGAAAAACAGCATCAGAGTGATGATTCATTAAGACACATTGTGGGTCCATCACATTTATTTTAGAATCCTCTCTACTTTTTTTGGTTTAATTGTCTGTGTATAAATTTGGCAGAGTGTATTTATTGAGCCATATCGGTATCAGGATTTGGGTACTGCATGAAAACCTTGCATTGGGAGAAGTTCCGCACAAGGAACAGGGCATTAATTATGAATTAATTTTCCTTGAAAACCATCGTCTTCTTCTCTAGTTTTACAATTCCACTTTGAGTTGTTGACGAGCATTTCCCTTTCATGCATCATCTGTAACCCGTGTATGGTTGAAGCAAGATGGAGGAAAGAGTAGCAGACAAGACCGAGTTCACAGAATGCTGGCATAGGACAACTGAATCACCTTATATCATGCGCCTTGCTTTATCTGCTGGCATAGGAGGTCTTCTCTTTGGTTATGATACAGGTCACACAAAAAACAACAACCCTTCTTCAAATTTGATGACATTCAGCTTCATTCTGAACCCAGTTGATTTTATTAATCAATTAAGATAATATGAAGAGAATGGTTAGGAGAGATGTTGCTTTGATCGATATTTGTTTTGACCAAATTACTGACATGCAGGAGTGATTTCTGGGGCCTTGTTGTACATCCGTGATGAATTTGAGCAAGTTGACAAGAAAACATGGCTCCAAGTTAAGTTCGTTTTAGTATCTTGTGTTTGAAAGTAATAATGAGGGTGGAGAGATCGATTGTTTTTATTTATCCATTGTTGTGCAGGAAACCATTGTGAGTATGGCAGTTGCAGGATCTATAATTGGTGCCGCATTTGGAGGGTGGATGAATGACAAGGTAGGGAGAAAGAGATCTATTTTGGTGGCTGATGTTATATTCTTTATTGGTGCTTTGGTTATGGCTGCTGCTCCTGTTCCATCGGTCATCATTCTGGGAAGAGTTTTAGTTGGGTTGGGAATTGGAATGGCATCTGTCACCGCCCCTCTATACATCTCTGAAGCTTCCCCGGCCAAGATCAGAGGTGCTCTAGTCAGTATCAATGGTTTTCTCATCACTTCTGGCCAATTTCTCTCTTACCTCATCAATTTGGCATTCACCAAGGTACATATATACACACCCAAGTTTTTTAAATGGCTTATTTTTGTGTCATCAATTTCATTTTTTGTTTCAGGCTCCTGGAACCTGGCGTTGGATGCTTGGGGTTGCAGGAGTTCCTGCTGCGATACAGTTCATGTTAGTGTTGTCCCTTCCCGAGTCTCCTAGATGGCTCTACAGACAGGTACTAATGCTGTTTGTCAAACATCTTGTTTTCTCTGCCATGCCATGAAATTTGAAATTTTCTGGCATTCATTTTCCACAGAGCAAAGTGGAAGAGGCAAAGCACATTCTGTCAAAAATCTATCGTCCGAGTGAAGTTGAAGAGGAAATGAGAGCCATGGAAGAATCAGTTAAAAGTGCGAGGGAAGAGGAAGGGTTGATCGGGCACAGTGTAGTACAGAAAGTGAAAAATGCCTTAGGTAATGATGTTGTTCGAAGAGCACTGTATGCTGGGATCACTGTCCAAGTGGCTCAGCAGTTTGTTGGCATCAATACCGTCATGTATTACAGCCCAACCATCGTTCAGTTTGCTGGAATCGCCTCCAACTCCACAGCTCTTGCACTTTCTCTCGTTACCTCTGGTTTGAACGCTGTTGGCTCTGTCGTCAGCATGCTCTTCATCGACAGATTTGGAAGGAGAAAGTTGATGCTTTTATCCATGATTGGCATCATAGTTTGCCTCGTAATTTTAAGTGCCACATTCAATTTAGCAGCACACCATGCTCCTGCCATTAGTAACCAGGACACCGTTAGCTTTGGTGCTAACTTTACATGCCAGCCTTACACAAAGGCCCCAAATTTCTCCTCCTGGAACTGCATGCAATGCTTGCATGTGGGCTGTGCCTTCTGTGCTAGCACCGAGAATGATGTAAGTTTTACTAAACATTTCCTTTATCTTTGATAATCTATCATACTCAACAATCTGTAATTATGTGGAAGGTTCTTCCTGGAGCATGCTTGGCAGCGGAAAAGAGAATCAGAGGCATGTGTCGTGCACAAAATCGTGTATGGTTTTCTGAAGGTTGTCCAAGCAAAATTGGAATTGTTGCAGTTGTAATACTTGGACTGTATATAATAGTGTACTCTCCGGGGATGGGAACCGTGCCTTGGGTTCTGAACTCTGAGATTTACCCATTGAGGTTCAGAGGTCTTGGAGGGGGTATAGCAGCAGTTTGCAACTTTTGTGCCAGTTTGATTGTGAGTCAGTCATTCTTAAGCCTCACACAAGCTTTAGGCACTTCTGCAACGTTCCTCCTATTTGCAGGTTTCTCCCTCGTGGGTCTTGGGGCCATCTATGCACTGGTGCCTGAAACCAAAGGCCTTCAGTTCGAGGAGGTTCAGAAGTTGCTCCAGAATGGCTTCAAACCTTTCCCATTTAACAGAAAAAAGGAGGATAACCAAGGGAAAGGACGAGCCTCGGCCTAGTCATAACTAGTGCTCATCTTGTTAAAGTACATAAGTAGTTGTACTTAGGATTCTTTAGAATAATCATGTGGATGAAATGGAATCTATAAATATCCATATAGAACAACATTTGACTTGTACAACACAAGATAAACTACCAAATATCCTTCTTCTAACTACTATCTTTATATTTCTCTATCCCATCAACTATTTATTTCATAATCTCAAAATACTAAGAGATCTTATAAGTTGTTTGAGCGTTTATTTAATTAATTTTTATTTTGAAAATTTATTATGAGAAAAGTAAGTTTATTCTTACATGTGTTACTTTACAAGTACTTTGGAATTTAGACGATTGCTCATTTTGCTTTTATTATACGAAAAAAAAAAATAGGGTGCTACTATTTTTACACTCACAAAACTATAAGAATCCTACCAACATTTTTTGTTTTATTGGTTTAATTATTTATTCTGTATAACTTCACATTATCAATCGTATTAGTTCCTTTGTTTTCTCACTCAACTTCTCTCGGGGTGTAGTTACCTAAGGAGGGCGGATCTAGGAAGAATCATTTTCTTATTTTTATGTATTGTAATACCAAACAACGTTGAGGCATTTAGTGTAAAATCATAGTTGTATCTCGGCTATTAAATAAAACGTTAAATAAACCCAAAATCCAATTTGTGAAGAACATAATTTGGAAACTAATTGGAATGGTGGAAGGAACGCAGAACAGATATAAGAATTTGATATTGCTATAGAAAAGAGGGGGGTTCGTAAATGGACCCAATACTTTTTAGTCCACCTATTTTCAACAGAAAGAGGAAAAAAGTGGATTTTATTTAGTTAAAATTAAAATATCAAACCATCCTTATGGTAACAACTAAATAGGACGATTTTTTTTTAC
>Ga0099823_1001657_pt1 | contig 18945 bp, 8 predicted proteins | sample CowpearedBW_FD_76831 | JGI IMG/M metagenome (GOLD analysis project Ga0099823, IMG submission 76831) | Root nodule microbial communities of legume samples collected from California, USA - Cow pea red BW | ecosystem: Host-associated > Plants > Roots > Nodule | place: USA: California | collected...
ACATATTTATTATTTTAATTTTTAATTTAAATTTTTATAATAAAAATAATAATTTTAATAATATATATATATATATATATATAAATAAATATAAAGTAGACTTTAATCCTACTTTGTAAGATGATAAGATATTAAGAAGTGAACTTCAAACTTAACTCAATCTCATAAAATCAAATATGTTTTTGGTCTTTCAATTTTGAGTAAAAATTAGAATTAACCCCTCTTGAAAAACCTTGAACCGATTTAGTCCATCATTTTTAGAAATGCGTAAATTTAGTCCTTTAAACTAAATTTTGTTAAGTTTATTTGACGTTTCAAATGTGTTTCTCAGCTAACATTGAAGCGAACATGTTTCAAATATATTTAAAACGTTAAATAAACTTAACAAAATTTGGTTTAAAAAACTAAATCTACGCATTTCTAACCCTAAAATCAATTTGTAAAAGTGAGGTTTACACTCATTTATATACTTTAAATTTGGTCTTATCTCTAGTTGAGACTTCCAAAATATATATATATATATATATATATATATAATAAATATTTTTTTTTGTAAATTTTATTTATGGTACTCAATATTATATTCTCTTCTGGCTAAAATTTTTAATTTTGTAATGTACTCCACCGTTTACTCACATTTGTTAAATGATAGATTATTTTATTTGGGTTGGTTGATGTTTTTATTTTGTGTCCTGTAAAAGTTGTACATTTTGCAATCCCCGATAAAAAAAATATTTTTATTTCTCTATTCTGATGTCTTGTTTGTTAAATGACGTTAACAACCGGTATGATTCTACATGTATTTTTTGAATATTTTATCTAAAGAAAGAAAATTAATCAACATAATGAAAACAAAGTTATTTCATCTTAATTAGGTGTTAATTGTAACGTCCAAATAAATAGATAAAATCCATTTAATAAAAATTCCACATACATAAATATCTAGATATACATAAATATCTAGAGAGTACGAAGATTTAGGATAAGAAGTACTTCGTACCCCAACATATCCAAAAACATAAAAGAGGTCTCACACGGTCTAAAACAAAGTATACTAGTGAACTAATTGTACTAGGTCTTGTACAAACAAGAAAATCATAACTAATAAATCCTTTAGCGATGGCCCCATAGTGGGCCCAATACCCGTCCAATCCATCAAGTTGTAGCATTCCTATCATCATTATCACTGCCAGTAGTTCTCACATCTGCTCACATCAATAGAATCGATGATCATCGCAATAGGAGAAAAACCACATACAAGACAACCAAACAAGCAAGCAGGGTAAGCTAGTGTAAAAAAATCTTATATCACAACAGTCAACATGCAGTGCCAGAGTCAAACATGAATAGCAGGCATTCACACATGGATTACCAAAATCATTTAAGACCCCCAAGACTTGACTATCTGGATACGCATAAGGAGGCACCACCACGTGGCAGTGGAATTATGTTCTAGCAATGAGGCGTCACCATGAGGCCTTCGCGGAATTATACCCTTACAAGAGGCACCACCACGTGGCCTTCGTGGAATTACATCCTGGCCTTGAGGCACCACCATGAACTCCCACTATGAGGTTCATGGAATTAAGTCCAATAGGTTAGGCACCACCAAGGACTCCCCTCAAGAAGGTCCATGGGATTACGTCCAATAGATGAGGCGCCACCAAGAACTCTCACTACAAGAGTCATGGAATTACGCCCTACCCACACTTTGTACATGTTTCACCAACCAATCAGAAAGTTCTCATAATACTAATATCATGTATAAACAACCAATCATACAACTCATGCTTTCCAACTCATACACAATGAAGCAACATATCATTTCCACCCCAACCTCATATATTAATCACGGCATCATCCCTCAAATCATTCAAGTATAGTATTCAAGCCAGGCAAACAAGCAACCACATCATTAACCATTCACATTATAGCACACCACTCGCCCCAGTCTCGCTCAGGCTAGAAGACTCGCTCAGGTGAGGGAGATCCTCTCGCTCAGGCGAGTCCCTTCTCGCCTAGGCGAGAGCTTGGTAGTGGAACAGTGGCTCTTGCGAATTCTCGCTCAGGCGAGTCCCTTCTCGCCTAAGCAAGATTACACCTCACTCAAAATGGAGGCGAGTCGCCTAAGTGACAACTCGTACATGAAGGCTTGGGCGAGTCTCTGTTAGTCTCGCCTAGGCGAGATAGGCTCACTTGGGCGAGAAAACCAGTGCTCGTCACTGTTCAGTCGTGCAAAACACATAAACAACACCAAAATCACATTTCAACCAATGTCCAGCAATCAAATCATGAGCACACCTCAAGGATATGACTTAAACTCAGAAAAACATGCAGAAATCATAAATAACCGTAAACCCTAGCTTCCCTTACCTGGAAAGGGCTTATACGAGACTTCGACACCAACTACGGAGTGCAACAACTCGAGGAATAATCTTAGAAACTGGAAGAACAGCGGGCCAGTAAAAGAACAGAGTTACTATGGAACCCTAAATGGAAGAACACGAAAATAAGCTTTAGGGAGTACAAGTACGAGCTTGAGAAACACTTACATGGAGCAAAAAAGAAAAACTGAGCTCGAGAAATCTTGGCCAAGATCGGAGTTAAGCCCTAGCAGAGCGTTCTGAAAGGAAGAGGGGCAACGCTTAAGGTTCTGTTTTGCAAGAATGAAACTGAATTGGAAACCCTAACAGCTTTAGGGCCTTAGCACCCTATGGGCCAGCCCTTAAGCCCAACAGATTAAGACCAACTCTTAAACATTAGGGCAGAAATAAAACTGGACCTTACATTACTTTCTTTTTTTTCTTTTACCTTAGCTGGCTATGAAATCCATTCCGGATGAAGATCTACCTAATTTAACATGTCACTATGTTTTGTGTCACAAAATAAAAAAAAAAATCAAATGGCAAAGTGTATAACTCATTTAGGAAATCATTACATTCATGACTAACAACAAAAATTAGAACAAATTCAAAAACAAACACCCTAAAAATAAATATATTTAAATAAAATTAGAAAACAAAATTTATATATAATTTTTAATCTACTTAGTTATATAAAAAATTAACTAATTTATCATTTATAGGAGATCATTGTTTTTAGTAGAATTTTAATGTATAGGATTTTAGTTTTTTTTAATCTTCTTTAAGTTCCATAATTAAATAGAAATTGTTAAAAAAAATACAAACTAAATTTAAAAGGAAATACATTGCATTGATTTTCTTTTAAAAGAAGAAAATAGGTTGAAACATAATACAAATGCAATTTCTATTACGTTACTAACACAACTAATTAATTGAAGGATCTGAAAAAACAATTGAACCAGAAATATAAATAAAAAATAAAAGAATCAAATCGTTTATACCACTATCAAGGACTATCAAGGACTTGCTTAAGATTAGACAAACTAAGTACTCCTTATTAAGAAGGACAAAATCCCTCGACCTACTCCGTATAGATTTTTACTTCCAACTCTTTGTGTAGAAAAGTGCTCTTATAATCAAGTTTACTCTAATTCCAAGTCATATAAAGCACCTAAAGCAAACTGAATAAAATCTCATTAAAGTTTTTTTTTTTGTAGACCATTTATGTCTGAAAGGTCTCTTTCCTTATAGAAGCTCTGTGAACGCCCAAGTAATCATAGAAGACTTTCAATTTTTCCATTCATAGTAACTAGCCGCTTCAAAGAATCAACTTCATTGTAGAGGGTTGGTTCAACATTATCATTTACCTTCTGTGACTATCATCATATTTAACTAGAAAGCAATCTTCTGTGATAACAGAAGAAGAGAAGGAGAAAATGTAAAACATTCTTTGTATCAGTGCAATTGGTAGCCTTATGTGTGCAATGATGTGTAGTAGACCTAATTTGCTAGCATGGTGAGTCAATATATGCATAGTTAGAATGTTGTCCGGCAATATATGCATAAACGTGGCAAGGATAATTGGAATGTTATGAAATGGATTTTGTGGTAATTTGGTCAATAAACTTGGTCTACCACAAGATACTCTGTGTTTTGTGATGGCCAGAGTGCTATTTATTTAACTAAGAACAGTTGTTTAACAACAAGACCAAACACATTAGTGTAAGATCTCACTTTATTTGATATGTTTTTGTATTGGTAAAATAGTGGTCGTCTGAAAGTTCTTACTAAACCTTCCAAATGTCAAGTTTCTAACATTTTAGATTTGGTTGGTTTCTATAGAGTTTGAAGACACGGTAGAAAACAAGTAGTGGAATTCAACCCAAAGTGGTGATGGTTGTGTATAACTTTCGAGAGTAGTTCTTATTGTTGTCTATTTTTAATCCATACAAAAATATGGCTATTGTTTTAGTTCAAACTAGGCATTAACTAGTTTGTAGTTTAGTTTCTTTCCCGTATCCTATTAAGGCCTTACTGTAGTATATTTCAAATCATTTCACTCTTACAAACACGATTCTCATTGTATCAGTCTTCTATATTTTCTCTTCTCTTTATTAGAGATAATATATATTTACTTATCATAATTCTTATTGTTTTCGATCTCCTTACATACCATAACAGTTATATATAGAGCATGGTCATGACGAGTATGCTGATATAAGTAAACATACACACATACTGCAAAGCTAGTTCCTATACACATCATGAAGAGCATAAAACATAACAAACATAATACAAAACTAGTTTCTGTACACGGTCATCATTGTTTGATGTCATGTTTGGGAAAAAGAGGAATGGGACAACAATGTTGTTTTTGTGACTTGCTAAAAGAAACTAACATAATAAGAAGGTTTACTTATTTGCAAACCGTTAAGTTCCTAAACATAAATAACATCAGGTTTTCTACAAATCTTGAGATAAGAATAGTGCTAGCAACATAATCTAAGACACCTTTTCTAAGACACTTTCTTACTGGTCAGAATCTGTTGAAAGTTACAACATTAGAAGAGAGATTCATTAAATAAGGTGAAACTTACAATTTTGTGTTCTTCAATAAATTGTGTTCTTCAAAAGAGTGTCAGAAAGTGTGCTTTTAGCATTTCTACTTAAGGTAAAATGCATATAGACTAAATGGTTATACATGACTTCATTTCAGATAGAAATTGCAAAGCCTAAATCCCTTGCAGCTGTGTTAAGATATTCAATAGACATTCCATTTGAAAGCTGGTTGTGAGCTTCCCATATCAAGCATTTTTCTATGTCAGCTCGCCAGTCAATGACATCCAAATTGAAGTATAGATTATGAATGTCATTCTTTTGCTGTCTCTTAGGACCGTATATAATCGAACAAGTATTCAAAATGTCACGAAGAACAGAAGTGCTGAGAGCCCGTACATGTGCACTAGGATGAGAAAGGCATCTGATTGTAGCTGGTAGGCGACACTGCATGTGAATGTGCACAAGGAGGTTGGTAAACCATTCTATTTTATGTAACAGAACATGCACACGAGTTACTCTTGTTTCAAAACTTGAATTTCTTTTCTTAAAAAGAACAGTTTTTACCAGAAGACGGTGCTTTATAGGTTAGGAAGCACAGTTGTGGATATAGAAATTTAGAGAACTTTAGGACATGACAGGACCATACCATACTTTATAAAAGTAATTTCAAATTAACATGAAATAAAAATTTTAAAATCACCAAAGATAATCCATGTTTTAAAAATGAGCATAATCAATTATAGGGCAAAAATGTGAGTCCCTATATTTTTTTGTCAAATTTGGTTTTAGTCTCCGCACTTGTATATTAATGAATTAGTCTTCAAACTTTTGAAAATATGTGAATTTAATCCTCTTTTGTGCTCAAGTTTAATATTCAGTGGGGATTTTTTTACTGTCACCAAATTAAAGGAAGGACTATATTCACATAGTTTTTAAAATTTGATGATTAACTTATCAATTTCAAAGAGAGACCAAAATCAAGTTTGATGAAGAGTATACGTAAAACACATTTTCCCTTAATTATAAACACAATATGCTAGTATACTACCATTTAAAAGTGTTTGTGTTTCTTCGCTTACAGACACAAACAGTTAAAAATTCAGGATAACAACAGAATAATTTCAGCAAGGCCTTTGTTATCCTTTCTGTTATTATTCTGTATCTTGATTTTTGCTTGATTGTGATAACATATACTATGTTCATATGCAGTTGTAAATTAGAACCAGATTTGAGGTTAAACTAACAACTTTCATTCAGTATAGGCACAGTTTAAATGAGGTAAGTTTGGTTTACCTTCAACAGGTTTGAAAGACCATCTGCCACTGCGAACCCAGATTCTCCCAACTCAATCACAGGCTGAATCGCTTTAGCGGTTGCTTCCAGTAGCTGGCCAGTTTTACCAAATTTGAAGCATGAATATCAGAAAAGCTTAAAGATAATGCAGATAACATTGCTCAATTTCTTATAGCTGACTTGATTTATGGCGGACAATTTTTTAGGTTACTGTATGAAAGTTTTGAATTAAAAAGGTACAAAAGGAAACAGTAGTGGTTTACTTGAGCACAACTCCACACTATATTGCATAAATTTACATTCATATATAATTGCTTTTTATACAAAGTCTTCCATATAACATTGCCATTTTACCTCCAGGGAAAGAAATATAAAATATTACCTTCTCAAAATCTACTATTTCTCATGTTAAGACGTGAAGAAGGAACAAGGAATTGATGAATAGGTAAGTAGGTGGTGTGTATGTATGTATGTATGTATGTACCAAAAAATACTGATAAATATTTATCAACAAAAAATCATTTTATTGCCTATATATTTATCAAAAGGAATAAATATAAAAGTTTAAAGGAATGGAATTAAATATTAAATAACATGAAGAAAGAAAATTTTAGAAGAAACATTCCCGTCTTTAATTTTGAAAGAACTTTTATTGCCATGCGGCCATGAATTGAAGACAGGTATCTGGTTGAAATACATTGAAACTCTGAAACTGCATGGATAAGCTAATGTATGAACATGGTACCTTAAGCTGTGGTAAAGTGCAAGCTTCTCCATCCACTAGCATTCCGTCTGTGGCTCGTAGGAGTAAATCTGATGCACTTGCCACAACTACTAATGATTCTAAACTATCATGATTCCTCATTAGTTCAATTATCAATTTTACAATCCGCTGATTGATTCTCCACATCTTCTGACCAAGATTGTCATCTTTGGCAATCCATGGCTGCAACTCCTTCTCAGCCTGAAAAGCAACAAGTCCACTATGTAATTTTAACAAAAAAAATCCCGGAAAGGGAAGCTGATTTAGAACACTGGTTAGATGAGCTCTTCTGCAACAGATATTTAAACTTTCTGTACATTAAAAAATTAACAGTACTTACAATCCAGGCTAAAAGTCCATATCCAGAGTAATTATTTACGTAACCATTTTATAAAAGACACAGACCTGAAGAACAACTGCCGTAGCTGCCTTCATAGGTGATGCAGATACAACCTTGCATAATGCATCAACAACCTACATCACATTAAATCACCGAATCATTAATAATGGACCTTTTTCCTGTGGAAAATAGGAATATAATAGGAGCATTTAATCCACACAAACATTTATAATTTTTTTGAGATTGTTAGTTTTGTGCTAAATAGCTGTCTTATATGCAGTATAATAGTCATGGCAATCAATCATGGAGTTTATTAATAGCTGACTTTTGCAGCTCTCAGCTACGAATTTACACATCCCCGAAATCTGACAATTACAGCAATTAGCTTTTCATTTTCAAATATCTCATTCATTGGATACTCTTTGTTTTATTTCCTCTCCCGCTCAAAAATATCAAAATAAGGCTCTAGTTTCTCTGAATTATGACTTTGATATCAGTTTTGAAGCTTTACAAGTCTATGACAGGTCACGGTAAAAAGCTGAAACAATTGATAGATATCAATATGTTCAGATTATTCCCCTTTTAATACTTTTTTGCCAACATGAATCTTTTAACATCTTCAACTCAGTTTTTTTTTTGTGCTGCTGTGTAAGCTATTTGGTGATGCTTTCATGTATGGCCTGTGGAATAAAGATACAATCTTCTGGAGTCAGTGTATTGCTATTATGAATTCCAATCATCAGTAGTCTTTTTTTTTCACTAGTAACTCCAAAAACATAATAAAAAGAACTTGTGTGATATATTAAAAAATGCATAGTTCTGACACGAGAAGCATAGAGTATAACAAATGGTTCACAATTAAAAAAAGCAAAGAGGATAGTAGTTGTAGAAGTATAACAATGTAATAGTACCTGTCTCCACCCCTGTTGAGCAGAAGTGCTTTCTGCACAAGGTTGAGTCTCAGGAGATGCAATCAACTTCTGCCATAGTAGTGATACAACAGAAAAACATAACTCTTGCTTCTCTGCGAGCCTGGATCTAAGAAAAATTTGGGCACTGCAATTGAATCCTATATGCCTGTCCATAGTGAGGAAGTTGGCTAGATCAGAAGCATCAAATGCGAGACTTGTGGCTCCTTTTCCAAACGTACATCCCGATGCTTCATTTGAATATGAAGTTATATCACACCTTTTACCGAGTTCTGAGGGGGATGAATCTGTAGAGGATGAAGTAGATGTCTGCCCAGGGTCAAGGTGGCTATTGTTTTCAAACTGAATTTGTCTTTTACTACTACCACAGGGATCTTTACAAATAGGGGTGTGAATTAAGGTTGCTCCGAATGGTTCTGCCTTGTTAACTATGGATGCAACAGTTTTTCTGTGAATATCTATGAGATTGTACAATGACGATGCCCTAGAGTGGATTTCATCATCCCATTTGCAACGCATCAAAACAGACAGAGCACGCATGCAAGCTTTTGACCGTCTAAATAGTTCAGAAATATGTGCAGCAACCATAGCTGCTGCAACTATTTCATTTGAGCTGTAACTCCATGAGGTACCAACAGAAGACGGCTTCAATGAAAATAGCGCCTCTAAAATTGCTAAAATTCTGTGGGTATGGCGTATTGCTGAATCTATGCATTTCTGCAATGCTTGGGAAGATCCATCTATTTTGACAGGCTTGGCTATCTTTTCTACTTTGTTGGGGACTGAACGATTCTCTCCTCGCGAAACCATAGGGAACAACTGAAGCTCACAGGCAAGAGCACAAACAGCAGCCAGAACATAAGAATCAAATGCTGCTACAGGACCTTGTTTCTTCATTTTCCGATTATTGGTTTCTTTCTGGCTTTCAGATACTGCAAGTAAATCCTCAATCACTTCCTCCAAATAATTATCTTCACCTCTTGGCTTCTTGCTTGCATTGAATTGGACCTCGTGACTAACACAAACAGTTAAGACAACAAATAGTAGGCGCGAAGCAAGCTCAACAGATGCACATGATTCTAAGAAAAGTGAATGCACCATTGTACGAAGTTCTGCCACGGCAAGGTTTTTAGAGGCAGAGCCCACAAAATAGTATCTTGTTTTTCTTTTTTGATCACTAATGGACTCAGCTGGAAATGTCCTCTGAAGAATAGCTTCCACTGTAGCAACAAATATTTTCATGAGGCATGCTTCAGATGGACTTCCACGAGGAAGATATTCCAGAACCTTGAGTAGGGGTAGGTACAAATTCCATGAGAGTATGGGAGGTTGAAGTGGTGTTGCGACCACAATTTCTGGAAGATCAACAGCTGAAGAATTTAATGGAATCAAGCCATAAGCAGCCTCCCATATGGTACAAATTCTCCACTCAACCTCTGGACCATGAGCACAAAGCATTGAGGCAATGCCCTGGGCTGTAGCTTCAATGGTGGCTTCAGCAGCAGAACCAGCTTCAATCTGATCAACAAATAAATATTATGTCTACATTATGCACAAAGAATGAGCTCTATAGTACCACAAAAATGAGAAAAAGAAAATGAGGTAACTTGCAAAGAGTGTTATAACCTGCTTTCTGTTGGAAGAAATATAGCCACCCAAAGGTTCATGTTGAACTTCGACACCATCAACTTGCCTTAATGGAGGAAAAAGTAAAGCAGGCTGAGAAAGTATTCGGAAAAGCAATGCAGCTGCAGCGTCTGCAGCTACACCAGATCTCATGGACATTGCAGTCCCTATGGCCCGCAAGAAATGAAAATGCATCCAATTTCTAGGGAGCTGTATTAACAATTATAGAGAAGGAAAAAGAAAAAGTAAATCAGTCAATTCGATCGAAGCTTTCATTTTCAGAAGGTTACTGCAGATGAAAACATCAAAATGCACATTACTATGCCATCACCACTGCATGTATTGTAGTAAACCCAATATTGTCAGAAAAGGCTTTTGTATTGTTGTTATCTCTATGAACCCAGTTTCAGCTTATTTTTATTGCAATACTAACTAACTTAGTGGTCGATAAAATCCTTAATGACGAAATATTGAACTCATCAATGCTTTCATCTCAAAATATTGTCTAATGTGTAGAGATCAGAACCCTGATAACAAGTGCCATGAGAGCTAGTTAAGGAGAATTTAATGCACCGTATTAAATGAATCTAATTACGTAAAACAAAACTAGTATTTAAATTACATTTGTGTATTTGATAATTAGGTTTTAATATTCTGATTCACTTTTTATTCATATTGCACTAAACAATACAACCTGAACTTATAGACTGGAATTTGGCTTCCCAATTCCAAGCCTTAAACTCTGCCAATTATTATAATTAAGGCAGAAAAAAAAACCACCAACTTCTGACCTTTTCTCTCTTAACTGAATAAACTGTTAAACATCAACTACCCCATTTAAGTTTATTCAACATTATTAAGCATGTCCTCTTTAGAATTTGCATAAAGATTGTAAAGCTTACTCTTATTCCACAAGCATATTCTTCAGCAGCTCGAAGAAGTTCTACAAGCTGCACAGCAGCATCGAGTGCATCAGGAGCCCATGATGGGGGTGCTTCTAACAGTCCAAGAAGAAGCCTCTGAGTTGCACTGGGAGTCGCAATAGCATAATATCTAGACAATTTTGGAATTTAAATTTTCTCAGGATAATGCCTTCAAGGAACAACAAATTAACTACAGAGGTATTGAGTTAAGAATAACCTGTGAAATAAACGTGCATATGGTTCTAGAGCTGGTAATCCAGCAACAAGATGCTCATCCAAAGCTGTTGTTGGAGGAGGAAGTAGCAGGGCAGGGACAGCAGCAGCTGTTAAAGTGGCAGTCTCATAACGAGCAACTTCATCGTCACAAACACTTAATATAACACCAGCTCCATTAGCAACTGCCCATCTTGGAGTTGATGGCATGAGTTGATGATGCTTCCCAGAACCACGTGCAGAAACTAAGGAAAAACAAACTCAATTAAGAAAAGATCCTTCTCTATTATAAATTTGTTTTAACAGGAGCAAAAATCATCATCAATGCTTTTTATACTTCCATTCAATGAAAAATTGGAAATGAAGGAATCAAACATGAGTAGACTGTGAATTTAGGCTTACAACTTACAAGGCTTTTAAGGTGAGAACTGACCAAGACTTATTAGGACAACATCGCCCATTTTGTTCTTGGTGTGGGATCATAACAAATCCCCCTCAAATATGGGTGGTAACATATTTATGGAATGAGGGTTGCACGTCCAATTATATACATTTGTTGTGGTATTCCAAAGGTTCAATTTTTTGTAGTATAAAATTTAGAGGAAGATAATTTGGGACTGAAGTGTTCTCTCTCTTTATACTATTTTACTTTCTTTCCTTTGGGATACATTCTGCAGTATATTCAAGCTCTCTTATAGACTCAAAATAACTATTAGAATTCTGTAAGGGTGCTCAGCCGTTACATATAGTCACATTAGAATTCTATAAGGGTAACCGTTACAAATATAGGTCACATGAATATCACTAATACTCTTAATAGACTTTGCATTCAATCTCCACTAATCTTTGTAACAACACATTCATTATTTTGACTATCATTAGTCGTTGTGGATCTCCAATCTGTATGTCCATACATGGTTTTCACTTGAATAACATCGGAGGACTTATGTAAGAATTAAAAAAGTTGAGTTTGATGATTTGATGGATAACGTACCAATCATTGGTGGCCGGAGTTCTCCTGCGGCATATTTACCCATTACACCACTACACCTGTTAATGCATGATAATTTCGATCAACTTATGCAGAAGTTAACTTGGAGTCAAAGAGGAAACAAGATATCTAAACCATTTGATTCAATCATATTAATATAATCAAAGATTTTATAGACAATGCTACAATTGCAAGAGAATCAAACCAATAGAATCAGAGACTAAACCACAGTACGAACGTTGCTCAGTATATGCTATTGACAAACATTAAAAAAAAAGAAAAAAACACATTGCTTACCCCTGAACTTGATTATGCTATACTCCATTACTTAAACACACCAATATACCATGGTTCAAAATTGAACAAAAATGTGACTGACGGTTTACTTTTGTTTCCAAAACTTACGAGGCAATAGATACATTTGGGTTTGTTTTAGAGGGTGAACCTTGAACAGAAACATCCTGGACCATAAAATGCCCTGGGACGTGCATTCACAGCTAAAACATACATAACAAAAGGCACATTTGAACAAATTTTTTCACAAGCACTTTAAGAGAAAATAAGAAAAATGATGAAATGAGTTTCTCCATAACATGAAACTAATCTGTAAGTTGTCTCATAGTTTCTCTAAAATTGTATTTTTAACTAGTGTATGAACTAATTTTAGTTAATGAAAAAACTAATTTCATATTTTTCTTATTTTTCTTTCTTAGAGCATTATGGAGAAACTTGTCTAAAGAGACTCATAGCAAATATCATCTTTCTGAATTGAAAGATGTGATTTGTAAGCGTAACGAAAAATACTCACCACCGAAAATAGTCACTTCTAATGCCTAAAGGTGCAGCCAATAATATATCAGTAATCCAAGGGGACAAGGGTCTTATGGGCTTCTTCTCCTGCTGCATCATAGAATTACGGCCAGATTCCTCATATACGGAATCATTAGTCATTGCATGGCTTCCGCCACTGCTTCCTTCAGCTTCACAACATTGTCTTTCCATTTTGTATATGGGGCGATTGTAAAGAGTTAAGATACGCAAAACTTCTCCACATGCTAGAGCCCATTGTTCTGAATATTCACTCTGTAAAATTACACAGAATATATCAAAAGATTGGCAGGGAACATCTTTGCAGATGCTGAAGCTGAATAAATTATACACTTAAATCAATTAGAATTAAAAATCATACTAGTTTTGATTAAGTAGATTGTGTTTGCATTTCACAAACTAGAAACTTACTTTTCTATGAATTTGAATTCCGTACAAACAAAATCAAAATACAAGTCAATGGATTATACCTCATCTTTTGGGCAGACTAAAGAAATGAAAGAAGCAAATGGAGGACTAGTCTTGTCATAGACCAGCGTACCATCAATAATACATGAAATGATTGGAAGCACAACTGCGTGCCCATGCTCAGGATGATGAAGGACAAGTACCGCTGGATGTACATGTGAATGAACAAATAGGTTATTTGCGCAAGCAATAGTCATAAACTATTGTTGAGTAAATAAAAATTGAAACTAATATTAAAGAATAAATACCCAAAACATCATCAAAGAGGAGCATTTCTTTGGATGGATATCGATTGCGGATCAACTGTCAAAGCAACACAAACCAGTAAGTGTGTTTGATACAAATTCCTGGATTCCGTAAGTAAAAGCACAATATTTTAATTGAATCTTCAAAAAAAAAAAAACATGCATTTCTATATCCACTTTTCCAGTTTATATGTACATACAATTGTATTTATCATACCTCAGCGATATCATCAGGAAATTGTTCTGATGTAAATTGACCAATATATTCAACGTACGCAGCAATTTGATCCTAACAAAAATTAGAAATATATATCAGAACAAGGAAGTACATGATAAAACAATTATGTTTAACATAAAAGAGCTTATAATTAGATTTTGGAAACATATAATTTCAGTTACAAATGACTAAAACGCTGCTGCTTTCTGACTAGTAGTATGAACTTTTATTCCACTAGTTAACTATTTCAAAATGTCAATATTATCCTTATTTCTCCTCTCTACCTTTCCCACATTTATTTCTACTTTCACTTTGCTACACGTTCTAATCCTCTATTCCACTTTCTTCTTCATTGTTTTCCTTTGTATTTGTTGCTACCTCCATTTCGTTTACATGAACAGGAAAAGTCAGACATATTACAGAACATAATAGCTCCACACTACTGCTGCACCTTTGCATTTCATCCTTCAAGACTCCATATACCACAACAGTATCTAAACTAATTAAAAAATCTCAAGACAAATCCTCCCTTATGTGGCAATCTCCACACATATATGCATATAATAATTGTAGTTGTACATATAATAAAAGACAGATTTTGTAAAATATTTAAAAATAGTAAAGTTTGGAAGAGCATATTTAGTTACTAAATAAGTCCCTGTACTAAATGACAACTTTTAAATCAGTTCCTAAACACTTTTTTTAAGTAGGTCCATAAAAAAAATGCCTTTGAGATAGTTTTTAACTGGTTATGATAATTGGAAAATGACAATTTAAGACAGGTTTATTACAAATATTACAAATAATTTAATACAGTTTTAAAAAACTTAGAGATTCAATTAAAAGATTTGTAAGGTGAAAGGCCCGGTTAAAAGAAAATAGTTTAAGACCTAGTAAGTAATTCGTCCTAGAAAATGTAAATTCGTGATTGATCAAAGATATATTAAAGCTACTAATACTTTTTCAATTTTGGGTGTTTCTGTCTGGATCAAAATTCTACACCTGTTCCGGAAAATTTTGAACACATAACCTATGGTTTGGGAAGACAACTTACTTCCTAATCCTAATAATTCACTAGAGTAATTTAGCTTCTCTATTTAATATCTAAAAGTTAATGTAAGCGTATGTGCTGTTTTTATATGGTTCTTAAGAACTTACTATAAAAACGATATTTGGATTTCAGTATGAATATATATGGCAATCAAAATTAACAGTGCCCCGCAGCAAACAACTCTGCACATTCCATTCAATCAAGGTTAAATAACAGAGCTCTCCTCTGTCACAGACTCCGTCTTACAGTAAATGGAATGCTTAATAGAAGTTTGTTCTTTAATTGTTTTGTTTTTTTTTACTTGAAGGCTGCCACGTCTAATACAAAGAATAAATTAAGTTAAAGCATTCGGTACTCAAACCACACTGTTTGAAGAAAAGAGTTAATTAAATAAAATAGCAAATACTAACAGTTTAACCACTGAAAATATACGGGTTAAATAAGTTTTATACACATCTATTTTACTATATTCTTTGAATGAATAAACTTAAAATATTGTATTTAAATTTGAATTTAATAGAATAGTTATAACATTAATATTCTTTAGAACTACAACTATACTATTTAAAATAAAATTAAAATTTCTTAAAAGTTAAACTAACAGAATTTAATGTTACTTTGACGATAAATAATATACTCACAATAAAAATAATTAATACAATTTCATTTAAATTAAATATAATAATTACTATAATTTAAAATAAAATATGACTCATTAAAATATGAAGTTAAAAATATATTCAGAATAAACATAATTTTAATTTAAAATATTTAAACAATGTTAAAAAATCAATTTAACTTGTAATTAAAAACAAAATAGAATGTAACGAAGATAATATAATTACAAAATAGATACTCCCTCCAGTTTCATTCATTTTATCTTTTGTTTAGGGTTTCTCACACATATTAAGAAAACAATAAATAAGTTAGTGAATGGGAGAAATTTACTAAACTATCCTTAATATTGTGTTTGGAGAGAGAATTTCAACAATTCAAAAAAATTGAAATATTTAGTAATTGAATTATTTGCAATTAAATTCTCATAATTTTTTAAATATCTAGTTTGGATGAAGTAATTGAAATATCTTAAATTTAAATTTTCTTATTTAGATAAAACAATTTAATTTCTACTTTACAACGAATTCAACTCTACCTTTGAGTCTAATTTAACTTAGCTCGACCTTTAATTCAATACGACTCATCTAGACTTTTGATTCAAGTTGACTTGAGCAGAGCCGATTTGAATCAATTCGACCTCAAAACAATCTGAATCGATTAAACCTCAGCTGATTTGATTCAAGTTGAGATGACTCAACTTCCAACGAAGGTGATTGATTTAAACCTTATGTCTAGGCCAACTCGACACGACCTTCGGCTTGAGCCAACCTAGTTTGACTTTGGCTTAGGGCGACCTTACTCGACATTCAACAAGGCTGACTCAGCTCAAAGCCATCTCGTTTGGACCTTCGGCACAGATCGTCTTGACTTGTAATTCGGTTCAGGCTGGCTCGACTCGACCTTCAGCCCGGACTGACTCGACTCATAGCCACCTCATCTCGATCTTCGGATAAGGCCAACTCGGCTTGACTTGGGGCCTGAGCCAGCTCTGCTCAACCTACGATCTGATCCAAATCGGCTTGACCGACTCGTCTCAACCTTCGTCCTTGGCTAGCTTAGACCAGCTCGGATCAACCTTCGACCTTGTCTGACTCGACTCGACTTTCAACCCGACTCAGCTCGACTGGACCTTCTGTCTGACCTGACTCAACTTTTTGGACCTGACTTTTTTTTCTTGACCAATGAGCAATCCCACAATTTGGAGAATTTTAATTTCCTTCTTTTTTTAGTGAATTTCAAATTTTACTATTTTAGTTATTTGAAATATCTTCTTAAAATTTCTCAATTTCAATTTTCTTTTAATTTCCTCATCCAAACATATCATTTTCCTTGAAAGAATTTTAAATTCTCCAAATAAATAAATTACTCTCTTAAATTACCTCGTCCAAACACACCTTAAACTTTTTTCTATTAGTAATTAAAATATTAAGTGCCACTTAATTGGTTTTGTAATTTGTAATACAACACTTTTTTGAACAATGTTCCCTACCACCCTTGACTAATGAAAGAAATGATATTAATATGAATATTTATTTAGAATAATATTGGAATAAAATTGTAATTATTGAATCGAAAGAAATAAATTACAATCAATTTGAAAAATTATGAAAAATATTAACCTAAATTAAAATGGAAGGAGCAATATATCTAAACTACATGTCCTGAAATTTGACATTTCTTGATTAATAGGCATTGATCGAGTCAAACTCAATGCCTATCAAAGCCTATTCACTTTGGAAACATGATATTTGCTACTTTCCCTGGAGATTCCTTCCTTTCTTTTACATTAACTGCTCAAGTTCTATAAGCTTGATGTGAAGCAGTGGAACATTATAAACAGGAATATATAGCTGTAATAAGGTATTATTTGTTGTTATTATTATTATTATTAAAATGTCAAACTTGAGGAAACTAATATAGAAATGCGTAGATTTGTATCATAAACCATTTAAGTTAAACTATTTATCATGAACATTAAACATTATAAGTTACCTTTCTCTGTTGATCTTCTAGTGGGGGAGGCCAGAACAACGAGGAGAACTGAAGACGGTCAATCCATCTTTCACCGGAAGAAGCCATTGAAACAGAAATTTGCCTTCACTTTCAACTCTTAACTTATTCCTTTCTGCTTCTGATATCAAAACCAACAACCCAAATCCAGACAAAACTGGCTACCAATCAAGAATTAGAATATCGTAATTCAACATTTCCTGTTTAGCATGCCCACATATTTTCATCTTAGTACCCAAACAAGGATTGGTATACCAAATTCAAATTTCAGCAAATACGAATAAATGATAAACACTAAAAACATGTCCAAGGAAATGACAAATCAATGCATGTATCGGAAAATTCTAATTATTCGCTAATGTGGATTCCCCTACGATGCTTAACTCCTTACACTTGAAACCCGTTGACACTGAAGGTAATTTTCTAGTTTCTCTCCACTACAGAACCGGAAGGGAAAACAAAAAGTCCAAATTCAATGTATATTAAAAAAAACGGAGTAGATATATATAATTTTTACCAACTATTATAGTATTCTATGAATTTTTAACTGTATCATATTTTCTCAAATTTTATTGCAAGTGTCATATACACATACACTATTTACTGAAAATTTTATCTTAATCTAAAACTATTTAATATCTTGTTATATATATTCTGACCTCAAATCCATTGAGATAAGGGAAAAATGAGTATACAGTTTGTCCTTAGTCTCTTGTTCTAAGTAATGTAAAATTATTAGATGTACTAAAATAAAACACCCCAGTCAAGATTAAGGGGATGAAGGTTCCCTAGCAAGGATGAGACCATCATTACCGTTAAAGCCAATCCCAAGGCCGCATGGAAATGCTAAGCTCAGAGCTTAAATGTCACTCCTAATGTGTCTATATAAATTGTTTTTAGCTTGATTCAAAGTAATATGTAACTATTAGACTACGAGAACAAGCCCTCAATTGAGGGCTGAAACAAATCCTCAATTGAGTGTTAAGAGAACAAAGGTTCATCTTTGGAACAATTTTCCATCTCTTTCGGTTGAACTTATGAAATGAGAATTCGTCTTAGAAAGAACCACTTTTTCATACACAAACAACATTAATGTTCTAATCACAAGTCGATTGATGTAGTATTATTAAGATTAATTACGGTATTTAAGGTATTGTTTGTTTTGAAACTTAAAATTCTATCATAGTGGTTTTATTGTTAAAAGACATCTAAAGGCTTAATAAAGAAAGTTATATACAACTTGCCCTTGGTTTCAACTTTTACGCGAAGACTATTTATATCTAAACAAGCTCCACAATCAAGACATAGGGAAACGAAGATTCCCTAGCAAGGATGACACTACCATTTAATGGGAGCCTTAAATGTAGAAACTAAATTATAAATTAAACCTAATTCTTATAAAGAACAAATGGGTAGACAAATCTTGTAGGCATTTGTTATGTTTACTCATTCTTGTAGATGTTCATTAAAAAGTTTCATCGTTCTACATTTTAAAATAGTTGGATTCG
>Ga0099823_1001659_pt1 | contig 18936 bp, 21 predicted proteins | sample CowpearedBW_FD_76831 | JGI IMG/M metagenome (GOLD analysis project Ga0099823, IMG submission 76831) | Root nodule microbial communities of legume samples collected from California, USA - Cow pea red BW | ecosystem: Host-associated > Plants > Roots > Nodule | place: USA: California | collected...
AAAAAAAAAAAAAAAAAACTCACGAAAGTAACATGAATGGAGAAAAATAGAAAATGATCATACCTGTTAAAAAGATTTGCAACTTCCTCGCATTCGTCTGGATTATAAAACCATATACCATTAACTTCTTGAGCTGCATTCCGATATAGTAGGTACGGGCTTTTAAGTTCATACTCAAAATCCAATAGATTCTCCACAAGGTTATCTGTCAGGACCCAGGACAAAATTAAGAGAGAAAGTTGTTGAGTAGATAATACATACCAAAGATTCAGAAATGTGGCAAAAATAAATTTCGATTACCAAAAACAGCATCCGTTATTTACAGCAATAATTAGCTCACTTAAATCTAACCCCTAATCCCTAAAACTTTCTTGGTTCTCCTAGTCAAACTATTTTCCCAAATAATAGTAATAGTAATAACAATCATAATAGCAATACGGTTTTCAAACAAATCAGAACCTGTACTTCGACGATTCATTACAATAAACTGAAACCGCGGCTGTGAGTTCCTGAATCAGAAAAAGAAAATGATGAACGATCTTGGAGCATGCGAATGCATCAATGCATACAAAAAATAGCGAGAGAAGAGACAGCGTTGTCGATGAACTCACCTCTTGACAACGAAGAGAGATCCTTCAACATCCTTGCGACTCTACAGTGGTGGATGAGTGAAATAGATGAGAAAATAAAGTGTGAATAAGTGAGAAAAGAAGAGAAGAGAAGAACTAACCCACTGGTTGGTTTCGATGTTGAAGTCGTAGAAAGAGACATGAGCGGCGGTGAAGAGAATCTCGTCGATGAATGGATCGATTCGCTGGAGCACAGTGAGATTCAGCACCTTCGTGCTCTGTTGATCCAGATTCGGCGTCAATTTCTTGGTATGAGACATTTGAGTTTCGCTCAAACCCTCCAACTCACTCGTCTCGCTGTTTCTTCCGGAGAAGAGAGAAGAAATGAATAATTGACTCGCACTCACTCCAAGTAAAGAACAATGTTCCCAGTTTAATCTACTCCCACCCAAATCAAAATATAGAAATACTATTGCTTTATTTTAATCCTAAATTATTTAACAAATATATGGTGAACAACCACTCTCAGTACAGTACAAGTATAATAACACACAAGTTAAAGAATTAAAAAAGAATATTACTTTTGATGCGTATTATGTACTACTATAAATAATATCTTCTATTTGTTCTTACTGTTTTTTTTTTATGTAAAAATTAAGAAATATATATAACGGTGCATTAATTTGAAAATAAAAATAATTAATGTTTTATTGAACTTCGAAATAATAAATAAATATTTTTTTATGAAATTTGACTTTTAAAGATAAACGGATAGAAACGTATCTAAATTTACAAGAGATGTATTTGTTTGTATTTTGAAGAAAAAAAATTTTGATTTGTTAGTTGATGTCATAAAATATTGATTTTTATTGTCTAGACTATAAGTGAACTCTTGTTAAAAATAAGAAAGTTTAACTGATTTGAAACTATTAATATTAGTTGGTTTGGATTAAGCCGAAATTTTCAAAAGAATAAATAGGCTGTGCCATAAAGAATCAACTAAATCACATTTAGTTTGGTTCAACTTAGTCATTGCATAATAAAAAGTGCACAAAAATTATAATAAATTAATAACAATTCATTGTGCATTTGCAAAGATGGGTGATTTATTTTTCAATGAGGTAGAATAACATAATTATTTAGCTTATTTGAATAAAGAGTTTAATTTTGATACGTTTTCATTATAATAACTTTTACATTGGGTACAATTTGACCAAACTTGAATAATTTTAATATATTATCTTATTTAAATTTATTTTAAAAGTATTTCATAATTTAAGTATGAATTAAATTTAAACGGTTTAGACTAGAATAACATTATATATATAACTTACATGATAATTTTTTATTTAATGGTAGATTTTAAGATAAAAACCATTATAATCATTATTGGATGATGAATTTTTTATGTGAAAATATGTAAATTAACTTCATTTTAAATTCAGAATAACGCTCCTGTTTGGGTAAAAATAATTATTTCCAGTTAAATTGAAGACAATTATTTAAGTAGAAATTTGTTTATGAAATTGTGGACTAATAATTATTTGGCTAGCTTTCCTTTTCTTTGAAGATACTTTATTTGATTTCCCTTATTCTGGAATCTATAATAAGCAATTGTATGTTTTCCTTGACAAGATAATCAATCTATTAGTTTGTTATGTACCAGAAGTGGTTGTAAGTTATACCCTACATTTGCTAACAAAAAAAAAAAAAGATAACGCTGCCACACCATAGAGTAACACATGCTGTGAAAGAATAAGCAAAGAGCATCTCGTTATCATGGAGACTCAACTTCAAGAAAGTAAAAAGTAGTGTGAAGTTTTTCATTTTTCATTATCATACAGATCCTGGGACGAAAAAAAAAAGTTGAGATGTCTGACATGCCTAAGTTATATGCAGCTTACATTATTCTAAAGCTCACAGGAGTTAGTTAGAAAAGGAGAAATGGTTGGGAATAAATAAACAATTTCTCTTACCAGCAAAAATTGGTGAAACTGCCCATTGTCCACATATCTATATGAACAACCTCCTTAGAACTATTACAAGTTTCTCAATAAAAGGAAAAACCACAGTTAACAAGCACTCTGAAAACTAAGCACAAGTCACAGTATTTCCTACTCAATCACGTATCATTTATGAATTCCAAGAGTGAAGGAATATTGGGAGAAAAATCAGTTATGGGTGTATGGTCCATCCTCGCTGAGCAAGAACAGCAATTACTTGGCGTGAAGCTTCTGCAGTGTCATTCAGTGGAGAATAACTCCAGCTTTCGGTTATCTGTATTTTTTGAAAAAAAGAAGTACAAATCAATATCTATTCAACAAAACATATATTCACAACAACTACTCCAAAAATATTTCTAGGAAGTCTTAGAACATTGGGTTGGATTAATTCAGTTGCAAAATACTTTATCATTTGCTTACCTGCATTTTAAGGCAATTCCATTGTTTTGGTCATTATTGGTCGTTTTGCTCAGGGGGCTTATTTGGGTACCTTGTTTGCAAATACCATAGTTTACCTCATAACTTAGTTTCAGGCCTTTATTAGCAAACTCTGGTGTGAACTCTTCGAACTCTGTGGCACTCAATTGTGCACGAGTGCTTCATACCATCCAGAGACAAATGATCAAACTAAGGTTCTTAACTTGGTTTTGGAATAATACCTTTGTTGGTTTGTTCATTCAGTCATGGCGTTGGGTCAAGTATCTTTTCTATGTCGAATGGTCATACAACACAATTCTCCATTCAGCAATTAGTTTTTCCCCATTCCACTGATGAATTACCTCCTACTTCCCATGATAATCATAAGTTTAGTCAACCCCTTACTGTATTACAGTCCAAATCGGGTCTTTCTCCTGATGATTCAAGGTGAGAGAAATGGGATCACCTTTGTGTTTCCTTCCAATTTGAGGACAGAGTAGATTACGCCAGGGTAGGTATTGAGAAGGAAGCTGTTGATGGATGGGCCTCTCAACACCAAAATCAGTCCCAATTGGAATAGGCAAGCCCAAGAGAAATGCAACAAAGCATTATGCTTCAGGGATTAATCACTTAACGAATTGCTAGATATTTACTTTTGTGGCTGTTTGTTATCACGAGTTGTTTGTTAGAATATTACTCCCACTTGCATTCTATTTTTCGGTTACTGATATTGCGGGTATCCCTTATTGTGTATTGCCAGCTCTATATAAACATCAAGTACTCATGAATAAAGAGGAAGAATTTCACACCAATTTATCTTTTCTTTTGAAGTCTATCCTTGTCCCCGAATTCAAGGTATTTTGTGTCCCTACCAGATTATCTTTACTTATAATATACACTATTTATTTTGATTGTAATCATATATAAATATTTGGACCTAATTCTGCCTCAACAACTAACTCAAAATGAGAATTGTCTCTACTTATGTATACTATTTTAGCCAAATCACTAATCAAGTCATAAGGCCATATGAAAAGTTATTTTCAGGTTTACTATTTTATATTTTTGGCATTGTATCATTCAATAAGAAACCCTTTACATCAACAGCTTTGCAATATAATTGCAAAATAGACTATTGTGTTATTCAGTTAAGGAGAAAGAAAAACACAAAATTTAGACACACCCAAAAGAACCCAACACAGAACATTAGCACGAATGGCAACTCACATTCTCCTTCCCAGTGAATGGTCGAACTACCCCATGTTTTTGCAAAGAATTTTGGAAGTCAGCAAACTTCCAAGTACACAGCTCTGCTCCAACTACATACACAGGCTTTCTGTTGTAAAAGATACAGAGAGGGTTATGAAATAATGGATTTCATTTTAAGGAATAATTAAACAAGAATTATTTTATTTGTTATCTATTAACGTTAGAAGGACATTCTTCGTCATTGATTATTTGATCATACATACCCAGTACTGCAGGCCTCACTCAACATACTAACTGAATCAGCTGTGATAACAAAGGCATCAGCCCAGGCTAGATGTCCCATATGTGGATTTGGACCTAAACGCAAAAATAAAGCACATCAAACAATCTCCTGTACCAGACTGATAAATACAAATTTCATCTCTTAAGAATATGCAAACTAAGTACCTTTGCCGTCCCATATTTGGACCTTGGGATTTGTGGAAAATTCTTTAACCAAAATTTTGCTGATCTACATTAAAAAAAGGAATATAATGAATTCATTAAAAGAGACAACAAGTTATGGAGGATACCTAAACTGAGGTGGGTATACCCCCTGGCAACATCATTTATACATGCCATTGCCAATACCAAACTAAACAAATGAACAACCAGGAGCGAGCTCATGGTTTGAAGCCAAAACTGATTTCACACGACTTGAGGAATAGGCAAAATGATTCTTACTAATTGCATAATCATTTGTACCTTGTCAGGAGTTCTTCTCGAGAAAGATATCCTGATACTCCCACAGCTCCACAGAACACTCTGAAGCATAAACACTAACTTCTTTACAAGATCTACACCATAAGGACAATTCCCTGACACCCCCAACCCCAAAAAAAGAGACTTACGATGAAGGTATGGTGCAGTGTGAAAAAAGATTTGAAAAAGGAAACTATGCACATAATATGTGGAATAAAATATTGAAAAAAGAAAGTATAAGGCGAAAGGCATACAAACATTCGAAGGTTTTAATTTTCAACTCAACTTCTTCAAAGTTTCAAAGAAGTGATCATTGATATACACAAAAATCAAAATCAATCAACTTCATTAACTTTTGAACTATAAAATACATGCATTTGAACGTTTTAAACGAACCCAACATTGTATCTAGGGCACGCAGTTTCTTTCCACCTATTATATATTAGAGTAGAGTTGTTTGAAAGAGTCTTCAATTTGCAATGATACATAAATCAGATGAAAGAAAGTAGTTTCAACTGGATAAAACTGGAAAATCATTATAACTTATAAATTCCTTAATGCAAAGTAAGATACCAGTAGGTCCCCCAATATTAACCACAAGCAAGGGCTTTGGCAGAGTTGCTAACTCGTTATACCAGGCAGAAGCAGCAACCTTAAGAGCAGCGGAATCAGCTTGATGAAGTGCTCCCACAGTGAGGACCTGTAATAATGTAAAAATGTCTCACTCAAGAAAGAACAAAAAATATAGTATTTTCAAGTTATACATGAGGTGTAAAATGTTTTTCCTAGGCAGAGACATCAATATCCACCACACAACCACTGTACCTACCACATTGCGGCCTGGAGGTTCCCATGGAGTTACCCACCTTCGAAGAAACCAAGGTAATTGCTGCTGGCCGTGCGGAGTCAGCGGGTAATAATCATGGCGTGGAGTGATCACAAGATCAAACCTATTCAGGTGAAATCTTGGATGTTGTATCTGAGTTGGACAACATCTAAGAGAGTTAGACAGCAAAAAGACATACATATGTACAGATATGCCTTACTATATTAGCAATAGAAAAGCACATCACTACAACTAGCAATAAAGAGAAATGACGCAATAGGCAATTTGGTTAAACTTCAAAGGAAATAAAATAAGCTACTGCCAACAGGTAAGTCTTTGCAAACTTACTGCAAAGTGCACTTACGAATAATGTTTCTGACCACAATTTCTAAAATGCAAGCAACACCCAATATCTTTTTGCTATTACCGTTTTCAAAGAAAAAGGATCAATTGCCAGTTAACCACAAAGGGCAACAAAATCTGATAAAAGTCTTGTCCCACTATGTGAGGATGACTACATAAATCATTCAATATCACTGTTCTCGGTTACAAACCAAACCCTCATAGAAATTGGTAATGTCTGCTAAAAGTTATAAGCGTTCATTATCATACAAGCACAAAAAAGAGCTTCGATAACAGTCAATCATCACACTCACACCGAGTTATACTTATATACACGTCAAGGGACAATAAAGAATAAGTGAAAAGTTTAACCTGAACAAGAAAAACATTTTCTGGAGCTAACCGTTTAATGGAGCTGGCAACAGAGATGGTGTCTCGTCCAGATGCAACCACCAACAAGGGTCCGTCTCTACAGATAAATTGATTGGGCATTTCATTAAATTCATTGTTTCCGATGGAATTCAATTTAACGAGACGAGAACAATCACAAGACAACGTACTTGTGAAACCTTTCGCGAGCCATGGTGGCAAGGTGGTGAGCATCAGCTTCCAACACGTTGGATAAGCCTAAACAGAACAATCATCATTGCATTGCATTACTATTCTCAACAACGTGAACGAGAAACAGCGTTAATTACCGATAGTGTGAGGTGTTCGCAAGCTCGATTTGCCACAGATCATTCGAACAACGGACTCTAACTTTTTGTGAATCGAAACCGGAAGCCATTGAAGCAACCGATTGATTCCTCCTCGAGGCCTCGTGACACGCTGCAACCAAAGTTCCAACCCAGTTCAATACCTTTATATTATACACAAACGAAAAAAGAGAATGAAGAAAAAAACGCTTACGTATATGGTGTGGCGGTTGGAGAAACCAAGACCACGAACCAAACCAATGCACTGATTCTCAGCGCCGGCGAACCCGTTTCCGATCACAACAGCTCGCCGAATTGCAACGTCCAAAATCTCCGGCATTGTTTTTACATGAATTCAAATGAGAGGGAAAAGGGGTTTTTCTATTTCACACGTTGAAGTCCTTTACGTAGAATACCCGACCCGATCCGACCCGGCCCAGTATAAACGGGTTTAAATTTTGTTCATTTTATATGCGGGAGAATGAAAGAGGAGTGTTTGGTGTGTGGGGAAAATGTGGGCAAGCGCAGAAGGTGGTGCTCCAGAGGTTACTCTTGAAACTTCCATGGGGTCCTTCACAGTGGAGGTACTTTCACTTTTTCTCTTTCCAATTTTCTCCCTCTGTCTATGTTCTTAGTCTACGGTCCAAATTTTTCTTCTTTATTTTTTAGTAAAATTAAATGGTGTTATCAATATTGTAATTTTGGGTTTAGCTGTACTACAAGCATGCGCCCAGAACTTGCAGGAACTTCATTGAACTGTCTCGCAGAGGTTACTACGACAACGTTAAATTCCACAGGATCATTAAGGTGATTATGTTCGGTTCTTCCTTGTCTTTGCGGGTGTCAAGCATCTGTTTGGATAAAATATTCTTACATTGGTTTGTGGTGTGGTTCAATTTTATGCATAGGGGTGATGTATTCTTACATAGATTCGTGTGGTTTGTTGAGTAGGACTTCATAGTACAAGGTGGGGATCCTACAGGAACTGGAAGAGGAGGAGAATCCATATACGGGTACCTTGCTTAAGCTTTTGAGTTTTGATAGTTATTAGGTTAGACTAATTTTTTTGTAGCGGCTTTATACTGATGTATGTGACAAAAGCTTAATTTTTATGCATACGACATAAAATTTAAAACGGTGACAGTTTTAGGGATCAATGAACAGATTAACTTTATCATTGTTGTTGTTGATGATGAATCTCTCGCTCATTCTCATACTCATGGTATCATGTTAACAACAGTGCAAAGTTTGAAGATGAGATAAAACGAGAGTTGAAACACACTGGAGCTGGTATTTTATCCATGGCAAATGCTGGCCCAAATACCAATGGTAGTCAGTTCTTTATTACTCTGGCACCTTGCCCCTCTCTCGATGGTAATTCTTCTGTTTCTTACTGTTTAGAATTTAGAGATAATAAGCCTCTATTGTTAAAATTTATAATTACTTGTGATTGTGGATCTTTGTTCTGTGTAACCAATTTGTTCTGTGATTGTGGAATGTGGAGAATTTTCAGCTTCAAAGGATTTTCTTTTTCAGTCCTAGTAAATTGAAAGCTAAACATGTACTTCCATAAGTAGCTTGTTAAAGGATAACTAGCTCCATTCACATTTGCATAAACTGTTAAACACTTAGAAACTAAGAATGATGAAATATCATCTCTTTCTCACTTGAGATATGAATAAGAAATTTCTAAATTGTGCATAAACTGCCCCCCTTCTTTTGCACTTTGGTCTGAATCCCGATAATCACATTCACAACCATATGAAGTGAAATATTCTGTCAGTGTGACTGCTTTATCATATCATAAAATGAAGCCTGAGGTCTCTGGAGTATCAGCAATTAGCAATTAGCAATCCCTCTCTCTTCTAAGATTTTTGTGAATGTGAGTTCACTAATATAATTTCTGCATTTAAGGTAAACACTCCTACAGTCCTACTGATTAATATGTTTATTAATTGCTAAAGTTGACTCAACTAATAGCCATGGTGGCATCAGAATGATGAACAGTTCCAATCACATTGTTCAGTTTATGATTGATTATTGTAATTCATAGCATGAAATGTATGGAATGTCAAATGATACTGAATTCCTGTTTCTGTTGCCGCCAGGAAAACACACAATATTCGGAAGAGTGTGTAGTGGAATGGAAATTATCAAACGACTTGGCAGCGTCCAAACAGATAACAACGATAGGTATGTCAAATATCTTTCAAGATAACCATTTAAAATATATATACTATGCATAGAGCCAATAATTTTGCCCATAGACAAATTTCTAAACAAGCTGGGACATTGGGGGATCATAAACCTGCTGATATTGGGTTAAGGCTTTTTCTGAATTTTACAACTTTTATTGCTATTTCTGAAATACTTTATTACAGCGAGGTCTATGAATCAAGCAAGACGAAGAAGTTATAGTGTATATTTTGATAACGAGAGTATATTTATAATAATGGGGGGTTCCATGAAAAACATAATTTTATGAAGAAATGCTTTGAACAACATGTTGAAGTAAAAATGAGGACTTTCTATGATCTTACTTTATGAAGTTGCAGAGAAAAGTATTGAAGCACCCTTTAATTTTCTGTTTCTTCAGGCCCATCCATGACGTGAAGATACTGCGTACCTCAGTCAAGGATTAGTGATGAACCAAACTAAACAAAAATGGCATTTGAGAGTGCTATGAGTCTTCAGAAGTGTCAATTTTATTTTTTTTGCTCTAATCGTCCATGTGCTGAAGACATGTTTTCCAAGACTATTTTGTGAGCAGTAGTGTTGGAACTGTTCATGGCTGGGAAAGAAATTTGAATTTTATGTAAAATTTAATCCTAATTATTAAGATAATATTAAAAACTTCAATGAGTAAACTAATTAAATTTGCATTCTAATTTTAAAAATATTTATTCATTTTGTTTTATGTATGTTTAAATTTTGTAACATTAGCATATTTTTATTTTGATCCTTTAAATAGATTAGCTTTTGTCGTATTAAAATTTTAAATAATATTATTTTTATTTAGAAAATCAACAGATTTTAATCCCTGGAAAAGTTATTCCTTTATTTTTCTTTCTTGTAAAATGTAAATTCATTTAGATGTAGGCAAATAATATTTATTTTTAAAATCTAAAAAATATGTAGGAACATCACATTCACACGATATCGTAAAATCCCATAAAAGTCACATATGAGAAGAAAAAAAAATAGTGATTTCGTACTTTCTTCGAATGGGTAAAAATAAAAATCAGTGTCTTAAACGGTGTGTATTTTTGTAGAGTCAAACGGTGGTAATTTTCTTTTCCGTTGAGTTAAACGCTCTTCTCATCGAGAATCATCTAATTTGGAAGAGTAAACCAAAGACAATATATCTTGGTTAAATTACTTTTTTGGTTTTGCTATTTGTCATAAAAGTTTAGTTTGGTCTTCAAATTTTTCGTTGTCTCAGTTTGGTCCTTATTTTCTTAAAAATGACTCAATTTGATTCTCACCGTTAGTTTGATCAGACGGTGTTAAAGTCAATGCCACGTGTCAATTTTTTAATTTTTTAATTTTTTTAATTTTTTTAAAATTTTTTTTAATTTTTTTTAATTTTTTAGACTTGTTACTTCATAGTTGTGTCACGTGTCAGAGTGTGATGTGTGACACAACTGTGAAGTGACGATACATGTAAAAAAATAAAAAAATTCAAAAAAATCATAAATTGACACGTGGCGTTGACTTTAACACCGTCTAGTCAAAGTTAACGATGAGGACTAAATTGAGTCATTTTTAAGAAAAAGAGGACCAAATTGAGACAACGAAAAACTTGATGACCAAATTGAAATTTCATGACAAATTAAGAGACAAAAATATATTTTTATACACTGCTGACTATGACTTTCAAAGTAATGTATTATTGTTGTTATAGTTATTATATTGAGAGTATTTCCAAATTTTTTCATAAACATTTTCGTTGGTCTTTTTATTAAATTAAAATATGTTGAAAATTTTTATTCATAGTCCCATAAAATGCATTTACTTTTAGAGTTTCAATACTTGAAAATATTAAGATTAATAACGGGTGTTGTAGCTGAACACGGCAATAATCATATTAGTGGTTCTATTATGGGAACTTGATTTAGGTTAATCTTACAACTATATAAATTTAAATCCTGCTGCTGTCAAAAGAAACTTTATCAACTTTATCAGGGGTTTGTTTATTCCAAACTCCATAAACTTTAAAACTTGTTTTCTTGGGAAATTTTATAAACTCCTTTGGATTGGTTTTTGCACCCATACTTTTCTCCTCCACCCCCATAAATTTGAAAATTTCTTTTTGTCCTTCCATTAAATGGCAACGAAGGTTTCATGTAGCCACACATTTGTGCAATGTGTTCTGGATTAAGACCCAGGATATGCCAAAAGAGCATTTTGACAACACAGCTGAAGTGAAAATCGTTTGCATGTCAGTAGATGTCTGAGATTTAGACTTTCCATCTTTGATTATAACAAATTTTAGGTTTATAGTTTAGAAAGTTTTTAAATTGTATAATTTAAAACTCCCTAAATTTCAAAAGTGCAATTTGAAAAGGTAATTTGACGTTCAAAATATTTCACAATACAATTTTAACTTCTGAAATAAGAACACCTTCGAAATTATAAAATCTAAAATACCCTTCCATACTTTGAAATCAATTTCAAATTGTATAATAGAAAAAAAAATCTTTTAAAAACATGTCTTTAAAATAGAAAATTTTAATTGGAATCCCACAGCCCCAAAAGAAATCTTTTTGGATAAAAAAAAAATACCTAGATTATACAATTTTGAGTAAACTATTTAAAGTATTTTGAACTTAAAACATTTGACTTATGGATAATAAGATCCAAAACTACTAACCAGGTTCTACAAATTGAATTTTCGAAATCAAGAAATTCAAAATATACACCACAACTGATAAAAATAACCAAACATAAATTTTGCACTCTCATCGTCACAACTGCAACAACAATAATGGTGATGATAAGAATTGATGGTGACAATGTGAATGGAAGTGGGAGCAACAATTGGTGACAAAGACAAAGCAATGAGAAAGTGTAGAAAAGATGAAATAGAATTAGGTTTTTGATTACTTAGGGTCATTTTTGTCTCCTACATACACCCCACAGTGTGTGGGAGAAAACCATGGCAGTGCAAAAAGCAATCCCCCATAAAACCAGCTATTTCGCGCCCACAAAAAAAAAATGCCAATTTCAAAAGCAGTAAAAACAAATTGCCACGCTCTAATCTATTAAAATCAACGGGAGGAATATCCAGCAGGCAACGGCTACCAAAAAACATGTGTTACAGACTGCAGCTCAAGGTAGCTTCACCATTTTGCACATCCACCGCACCGAAGGGGCTTTTATGACTTACTTTCTATAGCCCCCACCCCCTATATGCAAGTTAACTTTATGCGATGCAATGATTGCTTTCAGCTTCTTCCAACAGCAACTATACATCATGATGGTACAACTATTGTAATCAAGTTCTACATCCTTCAATCACTACAAAAGGACTCTCGGATGAAAATCAACATTAACCTCTCTTTTTCCTTGTTTACTACCGCCATTTGATGACCCACCGTTTTCTTCGCAGCTGTCTATGTTAAGCTTTGACACGGGCATTGTATCAAATCCATTGGCCTTCACAGATCCAGGACTCTCCTCCCTTGAGTTTGCAATTCTTGATGACTCAGAAGTCTTATTTGTCAAGTCACCCATAGCAACTTCTTCTAACAATTCCATGCGTTTCAAAGATGGGACATCTCCTCTACAATACCTGTGCCACATATTTCTGTAAGTTGACTCTAGACCTAAGGTAAATTTTGCACCATCACAGAGAGGGGACTTGGACATCACATCTCGTAGACTCATTCTCAAATTATGTAGTGAGGAAATGTCAGAAGCCAACTTCTTAGCCAATTCAACGTACTCATCTTCATTTCTGGCTATCAAATGCTCCATCCCTGGTTGTAATAAGTAAAATATTCAACAACAGTCTTGCAGCTACGGCCGAAAATAAAAAATAAAATGATGCTTTGGAAAGTAAAAGCTATAAAATTTTAAAGAAATAACAAAGATAAATTATAGTTTTAGTCTCCCTTTAATGTCTAATTTACAATTCTGGTCCCAATCCTCACTTTTGCATACAATTATTTCTTTTAATCTTACATTTTAATTCATTAAATTATTTTCCATGATACCTTAAAAAAAATTTAGGTCTGGGGTTGAATTAAACAACAATAAAGGAAATAAAATGTGCAATACTGAGGATTAAAATAAAACAATGAATTTTCTAAAATATGGAAACTAAGATCACACAAAAGGACCAAAATAAGGGATTAAAAATTAAGGAGAACCAAAATTATTATCTAAGCATAAAAACATCACGGGCTTATAACAAAAAAAAAATCAGCAGGAACAAAGAGAAGCAAACACAAGCCATATCAGGTAATAAAGGAAACGTTTGGACTACAACGTTCTCAAGATGGAAGACTTGAAAGTTTCTACATGTGCGTTAATAGTTATGAGGGTTATGTTGAAATTAGAACGTTATGTTGAAAGTTTCTACATTGTGTTTATGGAAAGCAATGTACAGAAAAATTTAGCACTTAAGTTTACACAATGCAGGGGACTCTAGATTATATCAAGTCAAACCTGTGGAACTCGTCAAATGTTTAATTCCATAATGGAGCACGGTACACACGTTAACTTCCATTGATGACACTTGAACTATGTAAGGAAATAAAAAATTATTTTATTCATCACAATGCCACCAATTATATTATCATCATCTATATATGTAATAATCAAAACCTTTAAAATAAGGGAATAAAAATATGTTGGTAAATAAATAAAAGCAATGATAATCACAAAAAAAAACAAGGAATAAGAGTCATATTTCCTTCATAGAGTGAAATCTTGGGAAAGTTGCTTTGTTATATGTGTCATTAGAGGGTCACCAAAGATGACAGTGAAGGAGGAAGCGAACAAGATTGGAGGTTGCAAGGAGATTGTAAAAGAACATGATTTTATAAAGAAGGTCTATAATGAACATTCAACACTTCCATTAATTGATAGTCAAACAATTATCATGTAGGACGTTGTATTTTGAGATTTAATTTTAAAACATGTCAGCAAACGAACTAAGCTATACATGACCAAAAGAACTTTACAATCAGATTTTGCTTCATCTTTTCGACTTTAGTCTACTAACTTTTATTTGTTAGTCTATACATAGATCCATGAAACTTAACCAATTTTTTGGCTATTGAATAACATTCATTTATCAGGAAGTATTTTTCATTTTAGTCAGAAAAGCCCTCTGTCCCAGAGTAGTGCTTTTAAGTTATTTTGTTGGTCATGAAAATTAAACAGAATGTTTTAAATTGTAGATGTTTTCTTCATTTTTCAGCATACTACTTATAGATCCAAGTAGCATTTGTCCCACCACTGCTAACCCACCATAGAAGTTTTGGGGGCAGCCGCAACACTAACTGCTATTCACTACAATGGCTGAACACATAAATTAGAATGGTGGTTATGGTAGAAAACTCTAAAATTGTAGGAGAATATGCATATATTGACAATAAACAAAAATTATGAAATGCTTCTTACCAACGTTTCTAAGAAGACTAACACCAACATTGTGTGCATGTACTGAACCAGCCATGGTGACACATGGAACTCCCATATATAAAGATTCACAAGTTGTTGTTGTTCCAGCATATGGAAATGTATCCAAACTACATGAAACAAGCCATAAGTGTTTATACAATGCATCACACGATCAAACAAAGTGCAAGGAATCCTTTTATTGGAATCAGATATATATTTTTCATAGTTATCCATTTTTCTAGAAACACAAACAATCAACAACAAAATAATAGAATGTTATGATTCACTGATATTAAAACCACTGCATGTTGAAAACCTATGATATAAAAATCATAAGCACAATCTTAAATTAAATGACAGTTTTCAAGGGAAAGACTAAACTTGAGAACAAAATAGGAAAATCTGAAAACTTCGGGATTCAATGGGTGGAAAGGTTCATGAGAACAATATAGATTGAGCTATTTCGTTGTTGAGGACTGAAGATGCCATGCAACTGATGAGATACATGCAGTGGGAACATCAGCCCAAAATTAATAAGGAGCACGACCATGGTATAAAAGAATTTGAGTTGTTTCAATAAGGTGTCTATTATTGCACTTCACCATCCCATTTTGTTTCAATAAGGTGTCTATTGTTCCAAGAGGTTTGACTAAGAATATAATGGGAATCAATGGAAGTTTGAAAAGAATGAAAGAGGTATTCATGACCATTATCACTACAGAAAATAAACAATAGAAACACCAAGAATTGTTATATGGAAAACAACTCAATGATTTTTCATTTAGAACAACCAAGAAGATTGAGGATAATCAGTAATTAAGTGAACTAAAGCAAAACGAGACAAAGCTTTGTTGAGAACACTCCTAGGAAAAAGACTACAACTATGTTTTCCTAATTGACATGACTCACAACAAAGAAAACAGTTTGGATATGGTACAAGGTGTTTAGGTTTGGCAAGGCTAGGAGGGTCCATTTGAGCAAGGATGGGAGAAGGATAATCCACCACCAAGTAAACATGAGCAAAGATCCGATGTTGATAAAGGCCATGACACTCACATTTAGTGCCAATCATCCTTCCTAAACTTTGGTCCTATAAGAAAACAAGGGCTTAAATAAAAGAATAACACAATTAACAAAAGAGGTAAGATGGCGAAGGGGTAATAAATTTAACCGAGATCAAGGGGCATAAAGGAGATTCGTCAATCAAGAGAGAAGTTGGAAGATGGACAGTATCAACACCACGAGATGGGGCTCGAGAGCCATTAAATACAGCGACAGGGGGCAAATAACTAGAAATGGAAAAGCATGAGAAAAGAGATCTATCAACATATTTAAGATCATGACATCAAAGTTGAGGATCCAAGACCCAAGCGAGATGGAGTTAATGAAACCGGTAAACAAAGGAACTAGAGGTATGACTTCCTAAAACCATTTAAAAAATTCATGGAAGAGAGTTGAAAGTTCAAAACTATCACAAGGGGGTGGCACTAGAATCAGGAGGAACAACAGGGGAAACTAAGCAACAAAGCATACCAAGTAGTGCGACCATGCAACACATAAGAGCAAACAATTGTGTGACTAAGAATGTAACAATGATCACACATGGGATATCATTTGCCCGATTTGCGAGGTTCACGCTGTAATTTTAACGCAGAGGAGTCATCAAGGGACAACTTGCACAAGACACAAGGACCAAGCAAAGTTCAATGTGGACACAGTCATAGACCCCATAATCTGGTCATAGATTGACAAATATTTTCTTGAAGCCTATACAACGTGTTCAACACAAAGAAAGTTTGTTGTTGCTTTAGTTCTTGGGTAGAAGCCACACAAGGAGGCAATATTTCATTGAAGTCTTGTAGCTGACCATAAATTTTGCCTAAGTACTCGGTCATCAAGGCATTTAGGACAATGACACTAGAGAGGTTTTGGCAAACACCATGGAGATGTTGAGTATCACGGTACATAACAATTAGGTATATTCCTAAACCCCAGCACATCTCTCATAAGCTCAAAAGGTAGGAAGGACGAATAATCGACTAATGAATGTTAAAAGCTTAGGCATCAACTTTGGACCACCGTGGATAATCTTTTTCATTAACTAAAGTGGCCAAACAATAACAGCTGAAACAGTGGCCAAACATGCTGCCACACATGACGAATTATGCCGATGCGGGAGAGAAGATTAATAGCAGTGGTCCCTTAGGCAAAGGGACTTCGATTGGGAGTCACTAATCGAAAAGCTAAGAACTACATCACAAACACAATGGTGCAGCAACAATGGTGGAAAACAGCCAGAAAAAGTGCACAATGAAGAGGCAATGCCAAAATTGGAAGAGACAATTTCTGGAAAAATACAGACATCAATGGATATAGGGTCCACTAAGAGGCCAGGCCATGGATTAGAATTAGGCTCCAGATACCATATAGAGATAAAAGATAAGGAGTCATATGATAGAATCCTTCTATGTCTAGAGCACAACAAAGGAACATCATGTGTGTGTGCGAGCGCACCCACAAGTATGTGTGCATAGAATTATTCAGCGATGGGCCCAGGCCCGCCGTATAGTAAAATACATCTAGCAAAAACAATACATGCTATCAACACATAAAATATGCACACCTTAGAAAATCTGAGTGTGAGCAAGATCATAAACACTCAAGGAATACATAATAGAGATATTACCTGATGTCCATTAGAGAATAGGCATGCATATGATCATGGTTAAGAAGAATAAGGGGCAAAAGATCAACACGTAGCGGTTCTAAGCCTAACTGCTCTAGTGTTGAAAGGAATCTTTGCCGCACGCTATCACAACAAAATGGTTTGCATTTTACCACAAGGCGGGAATTTGGAATTGCACACAATATCCTCGCCCAAACCTTCAATACCTTTGGTGTAATCTAAAGAAAAAGAAGTACACACATCAGAGAACACGACTTATTATCTTTAACAATTTGCCCTTGGTAAATGAAGAGAAAATACATAACGTTTTTTTAACATAATTGATACCTTAGCAAGATTGTTGAAACTACCAAATGTGATGAAGCCATTGGAAAGTGCTGGAGTTGCAGAAACAGGGCCAGCCTCAGGGGAAGGGGTGTAACAAAGGAAACATTCTGGCAATCTAACCAACTCCTCGATGTGTCTATAATTAAAAAAAAGTACTCTAAGAAAATAAAAAATAACAGGAGTTGTATAAAAGTGTTATAGTATAGGTCAATGACAAGAAAGTACTGAAGTTCTTGAAGAGATCTACTTCTGCTTTGTTTCAGGAGGGTCTGCCAGAGAATCAGTGATTCTATAATCAATCGTAGGCAATCCTGTTGTATTGGGATAACCAATCCAAGTCACCTGCTTGCAAAGGACACAAGTTACAATTTGCATGAGGTCAAATAAATACACAAAGCACAAAATAATAGCAAATGACATAATGAATGTTGCTATGAATGATACATACCACATCATATAACTTGATAACTAAAATATTAGTATTGCATACATACATTGAGATTGCTGTATGTTTCATTCAAATAAAAAAACAAAGATGCATATACTTGATATATATTCAAAATTAATTTACTTGGTGTGTGTGTGTGTAAGCATGTAAGCATGCATGTAAAGACATCATCAGGATTTCCTTGCAGGTCATCAAATATGAACAAATTTAAGTAATGCAAATTGACTGGTTGTGGAAAGAGTTGCTCAAGCTTCAAGGGACAGCACTCAAAATGGGCACTGCTTACCACAAAGAAACTAATGGTCAAACAAAAGTTATCAATTGCTATTTGGAGACCTTTACATGGAAGACCTGTTTCATGGAAGACCAACCACAGCTGCGGGTGGATTGGCTTTCATGCTGGATATTGGTATAACACCAATTGTCATGCTTCCAAAAGGAAAACACCTTTTAATGTTGTCAATGGCAGAAAACCTCTTCCGATATGAATTAATAAGACTGGAAGCTGTGAAAAGGGAGTTGACAGACAGAGATGAAGCTCTCTACTCTAGAGGAGGTTGCTCTGTGGCAGTAGGAATCATCATCCTGCTGTATTTTCTATTTCATTTTTAGGAATAATACATAATTTTTCTCATTATCCCTGTTTAATCTTCTACATTTTGGATCTCTAACATAAACACGGCTCTTAACCATTCAATTTGAAAAAATTAAAATCTTATTAATTCACAACATTTGAGAAATGAGAAATGAGAAGTTTATAGTTAACAATCAAGCTGCAGCATCCAAAAACATCCAACTAAACAAAGATTAAAAGGAAAACATAGACAAAAGAATATATAGTAACCATGGATAAGAAGTTACAAGCTGAAAAACAAAGAAATCGAGTTATACATAAATATGATTAAGTCTAAACACACCTGAACCGGTGCAGGCCGACATGCCATCATTCCCAATTTATTGTTTGCAGTATGACCGGTAAGTTCTACCAAAATATCAACTTGATCTTCTCTAACCATGTCGGCGACCTTCTTTTCATCAATT
>Ga0099823_1001668_pt1 | contig 18898 bp, 8 predicted proteins | sample CowpearedBW_FD_76831 | JGI IMG/M metagenome (GOLD analysis project Ga0099823, IMG submission 76831) | Root nodule microbial communities of legume samples collected from California, USA - Cow pea red BW | ecosystem: Host-associated > Plants > Roots > Nodule | place: USA: California | collected...
ATGCACATAGAACTTAACCACACATCATATTCACATAGGGGTGACAAAACAGGTCAGGTTGAAAAGTGTAACACATCCTGTGGGCAGACTGGCAAGCTGGCCCACCAGTTTTTCGTTTTTTTTTTCTACATGTTTTTATGATGAAATGGGCTGGCCCAGTTTCCTTTGGCCGTGTTTTTTTTGTGTGCAAATTCTTTTGGCACTGATTTGTGTGCAGTGCAGTTTTATTGTGGCCCAGTGTTTTTATTCTTCAAAAGCCACAAAGGAGGGACTCAAGATTGAAGTCCTTTAGCAGAGAGAAGCAAAGGTCTCCACTTCGATGGTCCTCCCCAGCCAAAGTCACGTGACCCTGCAACTCCAACCGCCTTCATATTGGCTTCACCTCCCACACAATCAAGCAACCATGATGACCAATTTTCAGCTCCATTCAGAACACCATCCCTCTTCACATTTCCCAAAGCTTCACTTAGTGCTTCCACAGCCCCAAGCTGAGAAAATGGGGTGATGGGTAGTATTTGCGGCTCCGCTCGTTGGTGCTTGTTGTGGTGTGGCTGACAAACCCTCCCTCTCGTGCTTGTTTTTTCTGTGTGGTCACAGGTTCGGTTGGGTGTTATGTGTGCGTGTTTTGTTGTGGAGGGCAGGCTGGAGGGTTGGCCTGCCCCGCCCGCTTATGACCCGATGGGTTAGCGGACTTGGCTGAGTTACTTTGGGCTGGTGGGTTTAAAAATCTGACCCAGCCCGCCTTAATTATGACAAGTCGGTAGGCTGATCCATCAAGCTCAACCTACTTTGTGATCCCTACATTCACATGACAAACCATACAACTTCCTTGGTACATAGCGATTCACCAAAACACAAACCATAAAATTAAAATGATGAGTCCTAAAATCACTAAAGAAATAATATATGCCTTGAAGAGATAACTAGACATCTCACAAACTCCCATGATGAACTATGTCCCATACAAAGTCAACTAAATAAAAGTGGTATGAGTCAGATCTCTCACTTAAGTGGTTAGACCAAATAAAAAAAAGTTTTCTACTAACCTCAAGAACAGGTAAATACGGGAAACCCTTAAGAGTAGAAATTTTGTTTTTGCTGGCAGCTAAGACCTGCACCAAATTATTTTGTTCATAAACAGTTGAGTTATACACATGCATACACGAAAATACACAGAATACATATATCCAACACTTCATAAAGTTGAACAACCTGCAGTCGAGGTTGGCTAGCCATAGTAAGAGACTTCAACTTATTCTGAGCTACTGAAAGGAACTGCAAAAAATGAAACACGGAAGATACCAAAAAGTTTTTGATGGACACTGAAGTTGAATATCTGAATTAAAATTCAGAATATAGAAGGGATTTTAACTTGCCTCCAAATTAGGAAGTTGAGGGAGACTTGCCAATGATGTAATTTGATTTCCAGCAAGATAGAGTTGCTGCATATAAATTAAAGATTTTAAATTACTGTTATTAAAGAAGTATTAACATCTTTTAACTGTCCTATATCGGTCATGAGACAATATCATCCACGCATTAAAAAACTAAATTCAACTGAAGGCAACATACCTGCAGTACTCTGCAATTCTCAAGAGGCTCAAATCCAGGCCCCTTAAAATCATTAAAACTCAAATCAAGAACCTGATAAAGTAAATAGTTTCCTTCAATCAGTCTATAGAAATCATTTATGATATTATTCAGACATATAATCCAGAATGAAAATTATCATTATATAAAACCTTCACTCTAGTCAATATTTCTACTCCTTCCAGTGTAGACAAGAGATTGTCTCGGAGATAAACAAACTGCCAACAAGAATCATAAGTTAAAAGATATTAATTATGAAATCCTCAAAACAGAAAGAAACCAAGATACAAAAAAATACAACTTGAAACACTCTCCTTTACTGTTATAGAGAAAATGTATAATGTCTATTTACACAGCCAGATATACCACAGAGACTCATAAGGAATCAGTTGCAACAGACTAACCATTAATTATCTCAAACTAACCACTATAACTGACTAACCAAGTTCGTTACAGACAACACATAGCACCTGTACTACAGTAATGGCAGGAGTTTTATTTTATAATGTGAAGTGAACTTTAAGCTTAACTCAACCATACAAATCGTCTTGTAAAATAAGGTTTGCACCCACTTATATACTGTAATTCGGCTTTATTGTAGTCAATGCGGAAACTCCAGCACACCGCATCATGACCAAACATGTACATCTCGAGAATCGGACTAGATATTTATGGGTGATAAGTAGCGGCCAATGGTGGGTGAAATCATAGACCCAACAAACAACCAACTTCGCTAGGATAAATTCTAACATGACTCTAATATGATGTGAAGAAATGGACTTTAAATTTAATTTGACCCTACAAAATCAACTTGTAAAGTAAGATCTCCAACACAAACACAAAGGAGTTATACACTCACATTTACACTATGGAATAGTTGCAGAACAAAACCTAAAGCCATAGACAGGAATAGTTGAAGCTAAACCAACATCAACTCAGTCCTCCTAGTATTTCAAGGAGGGCAAACATTTGGAGAAGTGGTATGCCTAAGCCAATATAACCACAGAATAAAGTTATCAACCTTAGATAGTAGTGCATAACAGTTGCTCTGAAAACACTATAGCAGGAGGAAGAATGTCTGTTATTTAGATATTATAATACAACTAAATAATTTATGCTACACATAAACACTTGAAACAAAACATTACAGAAATTCATGATAAAACAACACAATTTTATTCACGTAATCATCATCAATCTTGAAGTAAAAAGAGCATAAATGGTAGTTATAATGAGTTAATAAGTACTACGAGTAAAATACAAGCAATTGACTATGATGCACAGACATCTCTCACTTAACAAGTCAGAGTGTTGAACTCATCTTTGATTCAAATACTGTTGCTGATTAGCAATAACAAAGTATTGACACAAAGCATTTTACAAACATCAAAGAGAATGAGACTCAAGGCACTTGCAAACAACCAAGTGATGGTAACCCAACCTTTGTGATTGGATATCCCATGAATAATGTTCATATGGGTAAAAACAAGTCACTTCTTAGTTTTGCTAGCACTTCTTAATTTCTTAGTTTTGCTAGCACTAAAAGTGCTAGATACTACATTTTTGAGAAGTTAAACTTTTAATCAAAATCTATGTGATGTAAGAATTTTAATCCAATAAAGTTTTTAATGATTTTTATATTCCTTAAGGGTGGTGTATGATTTGTAGCATACACTTGATCAAATCACCTATATGAGTGTCGAGTGCGTGGGGTCACTTCCATGAGATCTTGGTAAGATCGCTACAGAACTCATGAATATTAGACACGTGGTGTATTGTGATTGATAAACCACTAACACACACTATGTGTTTTTCGTTCATATAACTTGTTATACCAACTACACAATGTGTTAAGTTTCTCAATCTAGGACTAGCTCATATAGTTTGTTATACCAGCTCTAATGCATTACATCTTGAATGAGACCTACAATTTTCTTTTCTCCTTCTTCCTGTCTCTTACCATTTGCAATATGTGGGGGATTGTAGTGAAAACAAAGTATTGCAAAAGCTAAACCAAACTTCCTAATCCGCATGTACCCTCCTTTCTAAGGATTTTTCTTCTCATGAGGGCCATCTCCAAGCTATTTGATTATAACAGCTCCAAGATATTACAAAAGAAAGGGGATATGCTTTTGGCTCCCTAAACCCCATGACTTTATTCCGTTTGTGTTATGCGCAATAGTTAATGGTCATTGACTTTATTACCACAATTTTCTCTGCAACAATTCATGTGGCTTCAATCGAACTTTGCAATATATCCTGGGCAAGTAGTGGATCGTTCTACATCTATTGGTTTCTTTCGCAAATTTTGTGTTGCGAGTCATGGGTTTCTAAACCCATCTACCTCCCTCTAAATAGATTGCTCCCTCTCCTCCAAAAGTACACATTTTTTTCTTTCATTCCCATATTTTCTTGTCTTCTCTTATATCCTAGTTATTACTCTTTAATAGTTTCTTACTAGTTCTGAATTCCTCGGAAATTTCAAAAAGTTACTATTGTATCCTAGAGGACTTGCAATACACTGCGAATAAGTCCTTAAAAACAGTGAACATACATGCTTAAGGAAGTCCATTTAGTTTGTATTTTCGTCAATTTCTGAAACTGAGATAATAAAAGAGCTTGGAGATGGGCCCATGAGAAGAAAAATCCCTAGAAAGGAGGGCACATGCAAACCAAGATGTTTGCTTTTCCTTTTGCAATACTCTATTTTCACTACACTTTTAGTAGGTTGAGTTGAGATCTCATATTAACTAAAGATGTGACATAAGTAATGCTAGCAAGGCTTGGGGAATCCTCATTTTATAGGCCAATTTCGTAAAGTTGACTTAGATTCTTAGTCGAATCTTCTAAAAGATATCGAAATTTATCCTAAATCTATTGTTGGACCACTTGCAATGACAAACTCCAGACCCGTAGCCCTAGACATGAGTGGATTGTTGGCAAGCCAACTCATATGTGGTCACCACCAGGGCACAATGTCTCAAAAAGGACTACCAATAAAGGAGCTGACCAAAATGACTAAGTCAAGCATCATAGTGTAGGGCAACCAAGGAATGAGACATCAAATATTAAGAGGTTGGGATCCCACATTGACTAAATATAAGACCTAAACAATGCTTGTAAGGTTTGGACATTGTCACCTTACAATTTGGTTGTGAATTGATTTAGAACCTAAGTCCAAAAATCCAAGACTATCAATGTGTTTTTCTCTAAGGCTTGGTATCATATGGTAAGCTAATATACAAGGAAATACAAACCTAAATCACTATTTCAGATCATTTGTTGTGTAACTTACAGTTCATTTCACGTGGTATATGACCCTTGGAGACACAACATTAGATGTATACATATACCAAAGAGCAAATCCCTATAATTTTTAAATTAGCCATGTCATTGAGGTGCTTACGCTTAATAGTTAATACATAATGGGGCACCAAAAAAGTGGTGTACTTTCCTGGGCACCAAAAAAGCGGTGTACATTCCTCAAATCTACTTTTTCATGCCAGTGAATAATTTGCACTTACTGTGTTTTTCAATGCAGACTGCAGAGTGATTTGCATTCCAAGAATACAAAGACAAAGGAAAACGACGAAAAATAACTAAAGCAACTAAAAGAGAGCATGTCGACATAAATATATTCATATTAGGATGCTCATTTGCTATATGGGACGTAAATAAAATTTGGCAGTTCCCTAGCATAAATTGTTTTAAACATTGTAATAAACAACATTGAACATGTTATCTTAAGATACATAGTTAGATAAACAGAAGATACATTTACCTCTAAGTTTGAGGATAAGTTTAATCCACTGGCAGTGAGACTGCGAACTCTGTGTCCCCTTAGATCCAGTCTCTGATAAAATATCGAGATCGAGATGGGTTAGAAATTAGAATTAGATAATGAATGGTCTGAAAATTCAATCGTAGTTGCTGAATATAACATAGAAGAAGTTTTAACTTCAGACAAACAAGCGATACCCGCAACTGCGCCCACCAAACACCAACTAGTAACAGTTACTAAAAAGTGAATGAAACGTAGACAAATGGATCAATAAATTTCAAAAAGAATGATTGTGCTAGCTAATATATTAACAGCAACGTCCCCTGCTCGTCCAAAAAACCATTCAACTGGTATTCATAATTCCTTCTTTTCCAGCAATTATTTCATTTCCACTGTTCACACCTATGCAGACATTATTCCTTCTTCCGATTCCTTCCCCAATAATTCCATATCCACATGACAGCCAACAGCAACTCACCAATGAGATCCTTAACAGTAAACTTAAAATGCTGCAATAATCTCAAGACTTACCAAGTCATCATTGGCCTTAATCTCAACATGCGGGAGCGCAATAAACCGCGAATCCCGCCTATCAGGAGTGCCTCCCTTTCTCCTTCCAGAAAGTGCAGAAGCTCTATCCTGCGATGTGGACAGAGAGCCCGCCTTCAACCCGCTGGAAACCGTCGGCGAAGAAACCCTGGAAACCGTCCTTCGAGCAGAACCTCCACTGCTGGCAGTGCTATCCACCGAAGAAGAACTTATCCTTCTCGAAACAGACGAAGCCGAACCCAAAGCCGACAATGCCAGCTTACTCACCGGCTTCCTCGCAACCTCCGCCTTACTCGCACCAGAAGTCCTAGAAGCCGAGCCAACCGGCGAGGCCGCAACCGGATTCGACGAACGTGAAGAAGTTACAGAATTACGCCGGAGCTCCGGCAGAGACTTTCGGATAGGTTCACTCGCCGACGAAACGCTGCTCTTACCGCCACCAACAGACTCAGCACCGGCTTTCCTCCCTGCAACAGAGATCGACGACTTCTGAGACAATCCTCCAGTACTGTTCCGTCTCGGCGCGGAAACCGAACTCGCGGAACCACCGACTGAACCCGATCTCCTCGCCGCAACCGTGCCGGCACCGGCATTCGAACCAGTTCGCGGTTCAACTTTCCTTTTCGCCGCACCGCCAGGGTCTGCGGCAGTTTTCACAGCTCTCCTGGAAGCTTCAGGAACGTTCTTCTTCGGAGAACTCAGAGGCTTTTCCGGCGCCACATCTTCGCCAGACGGCTCCGACGACACCTCCATTGGACCGCGAAGATTCCAGAAACTGAACGAACAGAAAAACAAAAATAGCAAGTGAGGAACAAGTTAAAGAGCTTAAGTATCAAACGCAGCGTTCGGAACTAAACGCCAAGAGCTATGGCTTGGATCTAAGTGCGAGCGAGTAAAGAAAAGAAACATAACGTGAAGAGTGAGCAGAATGTGCGTGATTAAAGCGGTTCCTTCACGAGGTACCTACAAATGTAGAGATCTAAAAGCGAAGGTGGGTTAGAAGATGAAGATAGAGTAACATAGGAGTTGAGATTGAAGAAGAGGGTGAGGAAAAAAAAGAGGAAGTGGGTAGAGGGTAGCCAAAAAGCAAAGGTGCAGTGAGTGAGAGGGACACAGGAGCTGGAACCAATAAACGAGAGTATAGAAATGAAGCAAAAAGTGGGAATGGACCCTTGTGGGGTAGGGTAGGGTCCTCTAAAAATTTTCAAAAAATTTTGTCTATAGCACGCGCCAAAGTAAGGGCGGGTTGTGAGACGAAGGAACCATTCCTGGACAAAAAAGTTGTTTTTTTTCCTCATCAGTTAATTAATTTTCTTCCCTGTATTAATTAAAGTTCGAAATTACAAAACTTCATTTATTTTTGTTATATGTGATTATAAAAAATAAAAAAAAGAAAATGGTTTGTCCTCCATTTACACTTAGATTGTATTTTAAAATTACTGTAACATATTAACATAAATCTTCTGAAATAAATAGATAAAAACTATCATGAAATAAGAAAAATGTTTATTTGTTACCCCTTAAAATAATATAATAAAAAAATTATGGGAATATTTATTTGAATTTGTTCTTGTGTACTACCATTTACAACATAAAGTCAGTATCGCAGAATTTTTTTTTTTTTTCTTACAAAAAAGTGTGGGTGTTAAATTATCTTTAGTTTTTACTTTTTAAAACCTTTATTCTTTTGGTAACATTGCATTTTTTAATAAATTCTAATGTACAAAGATTACAGGGACGGTTAATGTTAAATGGATATCATTTTAAATTAGTGAATAGACACGTTATGTTTATCTTTTTTATTTCTCATAACAAAGATTAATTTTTATCACTATTATTAAAATAATGTATGTAAGAGTTATGTGCTAAAACAGTGATTACAAAAAAGTTATAAAATAAATCATTTTCATTAATAATTATATATAATTACACATTAAATATAAGATAAGGTGATATGTACCATCATACACATATTTATATGAAATGATTGTTTAACATAAAAAAAGTAGTACAAAATTGTTTATAATATTTTTTTAGTTTTATTATTATATATATAATTTGTTATTTTTTCTATTTTTTCTATTTTTTCTATTTTATATTTACCACCTATTAATTAATATAAAAATGTAAAGTACATAATAATAATAATAGAGAAAAGTATAGTTAAAACAATTTTGAATAAGAAATTTCATCAATAATTTATTTAAAAGTAATCAACATTTACATGTATGACCAAAATAATTTCTATCAATAGTCGTGTATTAATGTTATGGTTGGGGTAAAGCAAGTCAATATAAATTTGTAATTAGATACGAAATAATATGACCATATCTCTATTTAAACAATCATAGATTTTTATCATTAAACGCAATCTACATACAATATGCTAAATATAATATTTTTTTCTGTAGACATTCATCAATACTTACGAAATTTTTTTTGGAACGTTTTAAAACACATTTCAATCTCTTTTTACAAAAGCTAACTAACATTAAATTATCTATTCATTAATAAAAAAAGTTTACTAATGTTTATATAATTTACTTTTATGTAATACTAAATTACATGTTGTTTAACTGTAACTAACTTTACTATGAGATATTTAATAAAACAAGTAACTTTACTGTGAGATATTTAATAAAACAAGTTTGAAAAGTGTTTTCGAATAACTTATTTATCAAACTTGAAGTTGAGTCTGAAATTTATCATCAAATGCAATATATTAACACTTAATATATGCTAAATATGAACTTCTTTTATTTTTTTTTTTCTTCAACAAAGAATGACTAAATTAAAACAGAGTATTTATGGAGGGCTCATGGAACCCAACGAGGAGCCAAACATAACATGAAGCAATAAACATAATTAACATAGTCTGGACAAATTTTCATACCGAACTGAAGAGCTCAAAGTCCTCACCTAAATGAAGAAAAGTTTAGGAACATAGTCATGAGAGAAAGACAAGGTTTTACTTATCCCAAGTATGTTCAGGTTCCACTTAAACAATATATGTCCCTCTGTTAAAAAGGTCCTGCATCTTTCTCACTTGTCAATCTAAGAACACACGGTAGTTATCAAATCATAAGGATTTTAAGCATGAGAGAGGTGAAAAAACTCAATCACTGTATGAAAACTTTACTGAATGAATTTTGTGTTTCATCCAAATCCAAGCTGTCACTTGTGCTAAACTAAATACTTCATTATGATCAACTTTCCTTTGTTTGAAGATTACCTCATTCCTATGTTTTTCATATTTCCTCCATTATTGCTAACCACATGTCTCTCCATATAAAATTTTGCATAGTATTAAGGTTAATAATAGAAAAGTGTTTAAAATTCTCCCTAGCTTTAAAATGGTGCATAGAACTCACCCCTAACGAATTATCACACAGATTCCACACCTTTTGGACTACTATACAGCAAGAGAAAATGTGGTCTACACTCTCTACACTTATTAGACACAACTTGCATAGATTATGTTATAGTTGAACCCGTCACACATATTCTTTCTGTTCACATTCATCAATATTTGCGAAAATATTTTAAAATGCTTTAAAACACATTTTAATCTCTTTTTAGAAAAGGTAACTAACATATTAAATTTTTTGTTCACTAACAAAAAAGTTTACTAATTTACTTTTATGTAATACTAATAAGATTTTAGGCACCGTGCATACAAGGTAAATAATATGGTTATTTATAGATACATGAACACAGTAGTGTGAGATATGTTTTGGTACTAAAATCAGAAAACGATAAAGTAATTTATCATCATAATACATAGGTTAATAGTAGATATTATTCTTTATTACAACGAAAATCCAGATATGCATATATAAACATTTATCACGCGTTTTAATTCACATTATTCATGGTATGTCACTGACATGTGTTACATTTAAACGTTCATAAGGTGTGGGATCTACGAGGGATATATGAGGACAAATTGTAATAAAAACTCTCCTAATGTTTTATTGAAATCAGCGAGAAGAAAGTTTATTAGAAAAATCGAATATTATTTTCTTAAAATTCAAATGTTTTTATTTTTTAATTTTTTAATTAAATATTTTTCTTTAAAAAAATTCAAACAAATTTTAGTGTTGAGATATATTATATATATAACATTAATTTGTAAACGTTCAAATGTGTCAACTTCTTAAGTTAAATATTTGTCCACATTCATTATGAAGATCTTAGGGAATATTTCTTTGGATTTTGACTTTGGCGTCCCATCACTCTTACCTCAATCCATATTTTTTAAAGTAATTTGCAAGTTTAGTTTTAATTTAGACTAGTTTAGGAAATACTTGAAAATTACGGTGCTGTGAATTCAAAAAGAGTTGAGTCTTCCATGATTTCAATGATTGAAATTTAAATGAAGGGTAGCTAGGTTTTTAGTGTATAGACTATAAGGTATAATGTAATTTTAGTTTCTGTCCTTTATCTTAATTTTTCATTTTGTTAAGTTCTCGTAATTAATATATATATATATATATATATATATATATTTAAAAAAGCCTAATTAACGTAATTTGTACATTTTACATATTCTCCCCTTCCTCAACATTTTAAAGTGTATTACGTAATTAACTTTTTGAAAGTTTATCTAGTTAAAAAATGTTGAAGTAATTTTTTTTTCAAAAATAAATTAAAAATAAAATGAATTTTCCAAATATTGAACTAATTTTATACAAATGAATACATACAAAATTAAAATCCTATAAATTAGATTATGCATTAAATAATTATAGTGGGCACTTTTATTGAACTTTGTTCGAAACATATCCTTGACACTAATTCTGGAATTAAACTTTTGGAAACCTGTTTATTATATATTCCAAAATTAAATATCTCGATGCCAAAATTATAATTCAGATTCAGAATAAAATAAATAAACTATAAACAATACAAAAAGACTTTTGAGTCTTTATTTTCTTAACGTGTAACCCATAGACTTGCAGAACTATAACTCCAGACACATGGCAATAAAAATCTAATGTCTGATTTTGAAAAATTATAATACTAAATACTAAATACTAAATTCTAAAACTGAACAGTCATCAGAGTATTCCTGGAACCAAAAAAATCGAAGGTACGTAGAAATTGAAACGTTGCCAACAATTAATTTAACTTATAAACAACCAATAACAATGGTACAAGACACAGATAAAAAATTCCACATTTGATACCACCCAAGGTGGTTGCTATCATTGGGGCAAAATTTCTGACCAAAAATTTCTAATATTTTCTATTAATTAATTCTAAAATAGTTGATTCCAAACACATTGCTGCGTATATCAAGCACGAACCTCAACCTCTGCAATTTGTTAACCACCACATTACAAAGAAATGCCTCTCTGAGATGTCCTGGTTAAATTGCACCTGACGGAGGCCACACCTTCAAGAAATTGAAACTTCATTCAATTCGAAATTACATCAAAATTGTGCTGGATTCTTCAGAGGTTGCTTGCTAGTTGCTACTTGATGCTCATCAGATACCAGGTTATAATAATACTCAGTTTGGACAGTAATTCTTGATCAAAGCTGCAAAAATTCAACTCGTGAATTCTTAACATTCATTTCTTGGCACCAGATGAGCATAAATATCGTAGCATATATTCGTTGGAGGAACATGTATCTGCTAGATCCTGATGGATTTTAGTGATTGCTTTCTGCAAAGATTTTAATGATGGTAACAGATTACGAGAGTTCTGCTGAATAGAATTTCCGTGGGCTTTGCACAGCTCCTGTCAAATCATAACAAAGATAAGATGATTTTATAGAACAACCATGACCTTGAGCAGAAAACTTATGAAAAGACTAAATCTATCTAAGTAAAGAATACCTGACACCATCTAAGTATAAATTCCAAATGTGGGCAGTTTTCTAAGAGATCTGCAAGTGCCTCCACTAATCGTTGGAGATATTTGTAAGGGATTGATGTGGCAACTGCTGGAATATCTACTGGACTAACCGCAAATATACATTTTTTAATGAAGGAATCCTCATTCAAGCGAAGGCTAAGGATCAAGGCTTTACTTGGTTGATTTTCACGAAGAGCTTCTTCAACAGCCTGTTCAGAAATACCAGCTCAAGTTAACATCAAAAACTGGAAACAATGCAGTGAAGGAAGAACACTATATACAGCTAGATGGAGTGCTATGAAATTTATATATGCTGCATTTTCAAGCTGCACAATTTTGATTTTGATTCCTCCTTTTCATGATTAAAATGGAAAGACGGATCTAGGACTTAGTTATCTTCATTTATATCTCATGCAGAAATTTTACCATTTTTAATAAATTGCTGAGAAATGAAATCATCCTTTTCTTGAGTTTTATGTTGACTGTCATGAATAAAAAACAAGGATGTGAAAAACTCCGCACTTTCAAGAAGAAAATTGCATCCTCTTCTTGCAAGCATATGTCAATTACCATCATAACGACTCAAAACACAAATTATTGAATGACAAGAAGTTACCAGAGTAGGTGTTTTCTAACTCATTTCTTACTACAGAAAATAATTCTGGAATATTCTTATATTCTTTGGACTAAACAGTGGTAGTTCTTTCAAAAAGTTAAATTACCTCTGGTGTAACATTTATGTCAAGGTCAGTTGGATCAAATATGAACGATTCATCAACAGAATAAACCAAAACTCCCTCAGTTGTTGCTGCAACAAAACTACGCCCTGTAGGTGCAATCCTCAGGCTCTTTGTCTGAATAATAGGCCTTCCACGGTTAGGCATAGATCCTGGCAAGTTAAATCCTAGTTTCCCTCGAGTTTGTTTCTCAATGCCTTCTTCAATGTCACTGTTGTCATCATCAATCAAATCCAGAGGGCCGGCATCTGTCATATTTTTTGAGTTTAAAATGTCAAGCACTCCATCTAATGAGAGATTGTGAGTTATCTGGAAACGTCGAAGTAAAACCTGAACAAAGAGATTTCAATTAATAAACAGAACTGTACTAAAATATGTACAGAAGTAGATAGAATAGTCCATTTTAAATATGCATCCACTTTAAACACCCCGTAATTTATATTACAATACACACGCAGGCAAGGGATGCAAACAATAAGACCAATCAGGCACAGATAAGAGAAGACTTCAAGAATAACATATTTTAACCATCAGATGCATTGACATTCAACATACCTTCTAAGCAAAAATAGATTTCAGAGAATACAAACAAAAAACTTTCATCAACCTTTCCTTAAGATAGATGGTTTCAGCCTCTTCAAGAGAAGCTGACTTTCCTATTGAGAAACCTAGGTATAAAACAAATTAAAATGGGGGAGCTCAGTAAAAGATTATTATGAGCTAAGGTACCCAAGAAAGAGACACTTTACAACTAGATATACGCCCTTCAGGTAAAATCTCTCAACCATCAAGATAATCTTTTTTTCAACTATCCTAGTGACCAGATGAAGTTCCTCACCATTCAGGATATGAAAAAAAATGAAAAAACGGAGAGAGTAGTGGACAAGATTGATCCATGGAATAAGCACCTTTCCAATTATACTGGCACTTGTAGATTATATTGATGACTGTATCCTGGAAAGAAGTAACCATAGGATTGACACCTAGTGAAACTGAATTGATTCAATAATAAAAAACCCCTACGAAAACTTGGTTACTAGGGAAAATAAACCTTCAAACAAATCAAATTGTAATGGAAATGCCTGGTTACAACTCTAAGAGGAGGGACAGAGGTATCACAAGGATTTGTTTTACTAAATATCACAAGAATGGATCCAACTTGTGAACTAGACAGCCTTTCTCTACAAGAAATTATTGAGCTCATCAGCCTTTCACTTCTGTATCATTTAACTTAGGTACGACGAGACTCAAAAATCTTCATTCAGAAGCATCTCAATAAGGAGAGTATAAAATGATACGCCTCTTCAATTCTCAACCTATCCATATTTACTAAAAGGCAACTGTACACATGGACCCCAGACAGTATTTAAGCTTTGATATTTAGACAAAAATTTATGATATAGAAGGGGGCTTTAACATAACGATATTACTGAGTAGGTTTGTATCATTATAATACAAAAGTTAGTAAAATATTTCATGTTTTTTGTAGTTTATAAATGATCTAATTGCCCCACATCCAAAACATACCAGTTTAACCCTTAATGAGTTGGACAAAACTGAAGAGTGAAACACATCGAGAGTATGCATGACATTAACATGTGACTATTACATATATGAAAAATCAACCAAAGTGTGTATGTAGACCAACCTGATCTGCAACATCATACATGCAGATGTATCTGCTACTTCCCCCAGCTAATATGTAGCTTCCATCAGCTGAATAACACAAGGTTGTAAAGAACTTCCCTGAAGTTGAGTTAGCCGCAGACCTACGGTCAGTCATACGACGCCCACCAGCAATATCTCTAGAACCTTCTATGGTGTACATCAACAAACCATCTATTGGGTCCCAAAAATGAATTTGCCCATCTAATGTGCTGCAAGCTAACTGCCTTCCATCTGGACGATAAACTACTGTAAGAACATCATGTGTGTGAGGAAATGTTTCAACTGCTCCTTTTCCATCAAAGACATCCCACAGCCGAACAGATTTATCATGTGATGATGAAGCCAAGACAGCCTGGACAAAGCCAAAAGAGATGATGCTAATGTTTTTTGTCGTTATAGATGTAAAACAAAAAGCAAAATACCAACTTTAGTACTTCCTTTCGTCATATATCTCAAGAAACAATAAAATGATTGATATTTGTTGATGTGCTACATGCTTAGAAGATAATATTATTTTATAAACTGAGAACATGAAACATGGGTTCACATAAATTTCTACCAAAGAGGAAACTTGGAACCAGTTAAAAATACTACGCAAGTTAAGAAATTAACTTATGCAAGCAAATATCAGCAGAAGAAAATGTAACTAACATTTGTAGGAGAAAAGACCAGCCCATAAACAGGAGCTTCATGACCACTAAGAACATCCAACAAGCGTCCCGTTCTCATTGACCAAACAAAAATCTGTTACACATATGATTGAGAAAAAAGGGTGAATGGTAAAATAATAATGAAATAGTTAGAATCAACCTCTTTTGTGCAAAACTATACCTCAAAGGAATCTGAAGTGCCTGCACATATCACTTCACCACTTTGATCAGCTGTCAAAGAAACAAACTGTCTAGAAGAAGGGGTTGTAAATGTCCTAAAATTCCGGTAGCGTAATAAATCCCATGCACGAATAGTCCCGTCAAGAGATGCACTAAGAAGGCAATTGTTACTTGCCATAAAATGTAAAGCCGTAACAGAATTAGTGTGCTCCGAAAATGTAACAAAGCAAAATCCTGACGAAAGAGTCCACACCTGTAAAAACAACAACAGGGCTTTCACTTCAGTTCAATTCAAACATTCAATTTAAAACCAGCGCAACACACATTACAAAAGGCACAACACAAAGTAATCAGTTAAAGCTGGATCCAATTTCAACACCCCAACCACAAGTGAAATTCAATCACCTTCACTTTATTATCATCTGCTCCAGTGGCAAGGAGCTGCGAGTCTGCCGAATACGCAACGCAGTTCACATCAAAGTAATGACCCTGCTGCTTCAAAATGTAGCTCTCAGACCGCCACTCCCACACCAGCAGCTGCCCCAATTTGGCACAGCCAAATGTCAACCAGTTCCCAAGCTCATTAAACACAGCAGTGGTAATCTTCTCCCTCGAAATAGACAACAAATGAATGCACACAAAATCTGGCATCTGATACAACCCAAACACACCATTAGAAAATCCAACAACCACCATATCTAGCCCCCTATGATAATCACATGCCGTCACCTTTGCCCATCCCTGCATAAACCCATCCTTCCTCAATAACTCCCACTTTCCCTTACTCAGGTAACCCTCATCACCATCCTCAACATCAATTTTCTTCCTCTTCTTCACACCATCCTTCTCAATAACCTCCAAATTCCGTTCCACGTCCCTCTCCGGCGTCCCTGGCGAGGGCGGCTCCGAACCCTCAGCCTCACCACCATCATCAGAAGTAAAACCCCAACTAAACAAATAACAATCCCTAGTAATCGTATAAGCCTTACAAACTCTACCAGTTTTCGAATTGACACCGAAGAACGAACCTACAACCGAATCCCTGTGCCCCAGGAGCAAAAAAGGCTTTTTCTTACCACCGCTATTCAATTTCTTCAAGCACAAGATTCTCGCGGTTAAATCCTTGGACCCGACGATGAGGTACTTGGAGTCGGGGCTCCAATCGAGGGTGGTTACTTTCGCGTCGAACTCGGCGAAGGTGCGTACGAGCTCGAAGGGGAAGTACTCGCGGCGGAAGGCCGGAGAGCGCCAGATCTGGACAAGCTTGCCGGTGGCGACGGCGATGAGAGACCCGTCAGGGCTGAATTCGACGGCGCCGACGCGGTCCTTGAAGGATATTCGGTGGAGGAGGACGCGGCGGCGGAGGTTAATGAAGAGGCAGCGGTTGCGGTCGTCGACGGCGAGGAGGAAGGTGGAGTCAGGGGAGACGGCGATGCGGGCAACATTGGAGGAGGACTGGATGGGGAGGGTGGTGGTTTCGGACTTGAGGAGGTCGGTGACGGCGACGCGGTTACCGACGGGTGAGAGCAGCAGGGTGTTGTTGGAAATTACCGCGTTGCCCCCTCTGTAGGGGGCTCCCAATAGATTCTGAAACCTAAAGTTCATTGCTTTGTTTCGGTGGTGGTGGTGGTAGAGTAGAACAGGTGCGTTACTTGCATGAACTGCGAGAGTTCACGGTGGTGTGTGGCGGGAATGGAGGTTTATGAGTTTAGGGTTTTAGGGGTAATCCGTGTTGAAGTCCAACACCATACGGTAGCGTTTTGTTAAAAGACTGGTCTATAATTAAATAGCTTGTTTTTCGCATGTTGTTAATTTAAATTAAAAATAAATGACAGTAGTCCTTTTTCTTCAACCAGATAAAAAAAAATTATAAACGCAGAAGTAAATTAATTTTCCTGTTTTTATTTTCTTTTTAATATTATTTATTGTTTTTTATATTTTCTTCACTTAATTTTTGGAATATTCTTTTATCTCATTTCATCTTTAACAATATTTGTAATTTAAGGTGTTAGGGAGGATTTGCAATTTAAGCCTTAGGTCTTAAAATAAAATTTTATTGGAACATGCGATATGATTAAAACGTGATTCTTATATGAGATGTTAGTCTTAAGAATAATAATTTTAATATAAAGTGTTCAACCATCAATTTTAGAGAAAAAATAATTGTCTAAGTATCACAAGAATAATAAAGACTCGTTTCCACGAGAAAATTATATTTTGTATTATATAATTATAATAACTAATTTAATAATTATAAATAAAAATATATTTAACTTAATTACTAATCTGAATATCAGCCTACAATTAATGAGAATTTGTTCTTTATAATTTGAAGCAACTAAATGGGATTTACATTATAATAAAATTTATAAACATTTCTTTGTTAAAAATACTATGATATAATTTGTTATATAGTTATAACAATATTAATTTAATATTTAATTTCAATAATTAAATTAAGTTTTAACTTAGTTATCTTTTTAATCTCATTATTTATTTATTTAATTTAATTTGACCTGATTATTAATAAAATGTTGAATCAAATCCGGTCAAATTTTAAAAGTGCACTAAAGTCACAGTTTTCCATCCAATTAGCAGTGCAATAGTTAATAAATAGATCTTTAAGATTTAATTTACACCTAATATGTTATAACCCATACATAGTAAATATTTGTGAAACCAGTGACTCAAATTGAACAATAGAAGAAAAAAGCACATTGTTGCAATTTTAGAAATTTAAGAAATTGATTGAATATTGAAAATGTCAAATTTGTGGGTTTTTATTTGATTGAGAGACTTAATTGAAACTAAAGGATCAAACCCAAAATAAAATAAATAAATGATAAAAAAAAAAAAAAAGAGGATAAGTAAGCTATGTTTTTCTCAAGTTGTTAAAAAATAAAGTGGAAGTAAAAAATTACAAACATGCATGAGAGTTTTATAAGGTTTTAAAGTTAGAGAAAGGGAATCTTAAAATGACATAGTAAGATGAACTTATACTAAAATGAAATTTCACATAGTCTCAAAGTACTTTTATAGTAGATAGATTGTAATAGTTAATATTTTAAGTTAAATTATATCTTTGTTTTTCTTTTTAAATCTCAATTCGTGTATTTCTTTTCGTATGTCTTCATTTGATTTTTGTTTTAAAAATTTTGATGTAATAAAGTATTTTTGTTAAGATTATACTAACAATATTGAGAGGTGTCACATGTTAGTATATAATTTTTTTTTAAAGTTACAAAAATTAAGTAATAATTTATAACATGTTAAATTAACGTTGCACAATGATAATAGTAGTGTTATATTTTTAAAAAATTTTATATATAACTTTTTTTGGCTTTGATTGTTGATCCATTTAATATAGTAACCATACTATAATATATATATATATATATATATATATATATATAAACATTAATATAATATTTTGTTATTTTTTGGTTAAATTACTCTTTTGGTCCCTTTATTTGTCATGAAATTTTAGTTTGGTTCTCAAGTTTTTCGTTGTCTCAATTTGGTAATCATTTTCTTAAAAATGATTCAATTTGGTCCTCACCGTTAACTTTGACCAGACGGTGTTAAAGTCAACGCCACGTGTCAATTTCTGTTTTTTTTTTTTGAATTTTTTTGAATATTTTTTGAATTTTTTAATTTTTTTTAACACGTGTCACTTCATAGTTGTGTCACGTGTCAAAGTGACTCAATTTGGTCCCTGTATTTTTTTTAGTTTCAATTTAGTCCAATTTTTTGTAAAAATGAAGTAATATTGTCCTTCCTTAAATTGACACTAAATTTATTTTTTTATAAATTTTATGGTGATATTCTTACTAAAATTAACATTTTTATTAAATATTTCTATAAATATTTTAAATTAAC
>Ga0099823_1001685_pt1 | contig 18863 bp, 15 predicted proteins | sample CowpearedBW_FD_76831 | JGI IMG/M metagenome (GOLD analysis project Ga0099823, IMG submission 76831) | Root nodule microbial communities of legume samples collected from California, USA - Cow pea red BW | ecosystem: Host-associated > Plants > Roots > Nodule | place: USA: California | collected...
ATAATAATAATATTATTATTATTATATTTCACGATCTTATAAATAAAATTCTTCTTTGGCCATTATGCTTTTGGCGTTCTAAAAATGTAGGTGACATATATAAGATAAGATGAATCACCAATGCACCATCTTTGATTCTCAAATTAACAATCATTCATCCAACTCTCTCATACAAACCCCTCCATTTTTGTTTTTCTAAGCCTTCTTCTATGTTGGTTTACATTAATCATTGCAATTGTCAAACACAACCTTTCATCATGAATCTTAATCCTCACTCCACATCCATCCATGTATTACTTACTTCAATAACTTCCACCAATTTCTATTATTTCTTTAAAATGTTATATGTGTTAACATGTCTATCACATAAGAACTAAGGTTAGAGATTCTTATAATAATAGGATAACATTTTTCTTATACTAAATAAAACAACACAAAAATTAGTACACCCACATACAAAAACATTGAAACGATATGTAGATACAAGATCAGCAATTCATTTATTAAGAATTGAATTTCAAATCTAATTTAATCTTATAAAATTCATTTATAAAATAAAATTTATACTCATTTATATATTGAAAAACTATCTTATCTTTATGATCGTGGGATTGACTTTTAAGTTAAGTTTTAAACTTACTCGTATATTAAAATTTGTTCTTATCTCTAATGGATATGAGATCTTCAAGACACTTTTCACGTCTAGACATATATATTGGCTTCACACTTCTCACGTCTAGACATATATATTGGTTTCATTGGGGAGACACAACAAAATGAGACTTAAGTCCAACCACATAAGATATTGAGATCACTCTCAACCCAACACCTTAACGCGATGGGTTAATGAGCCTTGATCCTTATATGATGCTCAACTTTCTCATTTTTACTCAATCTGAGACTTAGACTCACACTTTGATTCCTAACATTTAAAATATGAAATTAAATATTTATGAGTAATATGATAGTGATATGATAACAATAAAACAATGGATTTAACAAAGGACAAATTTCGTTAGAATAAATTTTTTGGATTATTCTAATACTATATTAAAAAATATACTTTAAATTTAACTCAATCTTACGAAATCGATTCTTAATATCTCAATGTAGGATGTCTAACAAAAAAAAATCCCCTTTCACATATAGAAAACAATAGTTCATTCCATTTTTTTATGACACTTACTAGAATTATGAGTTCTATTCGTAATTAAACTTTAAGTTGTTCTGTGTGGAGCAGAAGATAATAAAAACCAAATTCAAAGGATAATGATATTTTAATCCTTTTTTTATACTGATATTTAATGCATTATTTTAATCATCATTAGATAATCTATTTTGATTCTTTTTAGTTATGTGATATAGTGATTTAATATGATTGAAGTAATAGGATAAAAATAGATAAAAGAATGAGTTAAAATATCACTGTCCATTGAATTAATTGTTGTTACCCAAGAAAGTGACTACACAGAAACCAAGTTATCCTCACTTGGTGAGAGTCATTGGTGCAGCCAAAACAGTTTAGTACAGACAATGGAATCCACTATGAAGACAAACAAGATTAGGTTGAAGAAAGTGTTGCTTCTTTATCCAATAAACGATTGTCTTTTCCCTTTAACTGTTAGCAACAAACAGGTAAGAAAATTCATATTCCCTTTCCTTATATCAAGGCTTTACAGCTCAGAAATTTGCATGTGTTTCTCTTTACATGTGTTGTAGCTGTCTTGTGAGATGAATGGAGAATAATAATAAGAATAATGCATAGTTTAGTCAACATCTCTCTGGTTACAAGTAATTTCTAAAACAATATGCATAAGATGCAATTGGCCCAGGACTTTGGAAATTCATTATAGGAATTGTGTTTGTTTGAGATGGTTTTTTCTTGTGGCTTTTTGAAAAACTTTAATGATGTTTTTTTCCGGTGATGGAAAAGGGTAATGATGAGTGAATGGAAGCTTGGTTCTTTCTGCAAAGGTTGAAAAAGAAAGTCAAAAGGTTCCAACAATTCCATCAAGAGACAGTACTTTTGTGTCTCTGCCTAAATGATACCTTTATGTGAATTCAATCCTTTTTATGGGAGCTTCCAATGAGAATCCTAATCCTTGTCACAGTCTTGATATTTGTGATAATGTTTAATTAATTTTTATTATCAATTAATTAAATGAATAAGCATCTAACAATTATAATAAGTAAATTTTAAATATATATATATATATAAAAGAGTTTTACATAAACTTAGAAACTCAGCTTAATTATTAACTTCTTTTTTGTATTTGAAACAATAGAAAATTTGTCACGAATGATATCATTTCATTTGTCATAAATTTCAATATTAACTTTGTTGTTTTCAATGTGCCCGTGGCGTGGGGTGTGGGGTGTGGTAGTGGTAGGCTTGAAGGTGAAGAAGGTGAATAAAAATAAATAAATATATTAATATACCAATTAGAAAGAAAATTATTTAAAAAAATTTAATTATTTAAATTTTATTTTAAATTAATTTTACGTAATTAAATTCTATTATGTTAATTTTAATTATTAGATAAAATTATAATCTTATATTTAAATCAAAAATGATTTTTTGATAAATAAATTTTTAATAAAATTGACAAAATTATTAAATAAAATATTTTTTTTATTTTTATATGAAAGTTATAAAAATTAAGTAATAAAGTTTTTGTTCTTTTTTTTCACGAAAAATTGTTGTTTGTTAAACTTTGTAATATCATTTCCTTATTTAAATTTATGTTTTGTTTAGTAATTAGTTTATATGTTTAGTTCTTTCTTTATCATTATTTTTTGTTTATTCAGTTGCGTCTTTATTTATTTTTAAACAAAATTAATATGATATCTTTTGTTAAAGTGCTGTTAACTGTATTTAAAAGTGTCATGTACTAAAATTAAGATTTATTACATGTTAAAATTTAGATTATTTTCTACCAATTTCTTTAATTTAAATTTAAGATACCTTTAAAATAAAAGATAATTTGGATTTTGACACATATGATATCAAAAATTTTATACATATCACTTACAAATGATAATGCTGAGTTAACTGAGAGATCAATTAAAATTTTTCGTTTTTCCCCAAATCAATCCTTATCCATTATTTCAATTGAATTATAAAAAATACCAATACAAATTAAATGTCTCAATATAAAAAATAAATTACTAATTAAACATTTAATTTATTAAACCTTTTCTTTTATACATTATATTCATCAAGTTATTCAATAACTTTTTTTATTAATCTTTTAACTTTTAACTCTCTATCTTTAAAATCAAATAACATCACTTTCCTCTCACTTTTTTTCTCAAATCCATCCTTACCCATTATTTGAAATTATTCCCTGAAAACAAATATAGCGTTTGGATTTGAAAATAAATCCAGGGAATAAATTTAAAGAAAAAAAAATGTTAAAATGTGAGTTTTTAAATTACAAGAAAGATATATTGAAATAAAATTATATTTTTCTATCTTTTCTATTTTTTTAAACTGGTCCAAGACAAGGTTCCCGGGTTTAACTCTGGTTTTTGGGCACAGTGTGGCAGCAACTCCACATTGAGGTGTGTGTGGCACGAGTGGTGTAGGAGAAAAATTGTGCGTTCATGAAAACGCATTGCAAGCTGCATCTTAAGTTGTTGTGATCATACCCTAAGATTTGTTACGCTCTCATTTGCAAGAAATTTGGTACTTTGAAAGCACCATTGTAGAAGCTGCACCCATGATTTGGCGCCGGAATAACTGAAGCAGAGAGAACAATCCACTAATGGCTGATTCCACTCCAACTGCTACTCCTTCAAACGACACCCAATCATGCGTTTTCCTACGAACGGTTACTCTTCGTTCTCAATCCTTCTTTCAATTTCCCCCTTCTCCAATTTTCAATTCTAACGCTGTTTTTTCGTTTCCCAAGGTCACTTTATATGATTGGTGGTTGATTAAAGCCACAAACGACTTCCAAGGAAAGCGTTTAGCCGTCGCAGGCATCTCATCGAGAAAGTAAGTCTAAGATTCCTCTCTCTCTTCGGGTTAGGGTTTTCGCGAGCGCTCTCGAGTAATGTCTATGTCGCATTTCAATTGCTTCGAGCCTGTTCGTGTTGGATGGAACGATTGGTGATGGTGATGACGAAATTGTGTGATTAGTGTAACTGTTTGATTTTCTGATTCAGGGATGAGGCGATGCGCGTGTTTGTTTCTGCTCCCGTTATCGAAAGATACGACGTGTTTTCTCTCATGACTGCGGATGGGATATACCTTATAATTAGTGGCTTCATCAACGAGCAGCGCACTATTGAAAACGGTTTCGACCCTCAGGTTTTTAGCATTTCGTGGTTGGGTAAACTTCTATGTAAAAACTTGTGGATAAGAAGATAAAATGAATTGAACCTATCTTAATGGCTAAAACCAACTTATGCATTTTAGGTTTTATAAAAGTTAAAAGAGATAGGTTCTGTGGAAATTAAGTGTGTAAGTTACTTTAGCTTATACGAGAAGTTCAATTAATTCTATTTGGTGTTTTCCCTCTTCCCTTTCTATTTGATAAGCCTTGTTTTAAATTTTTCATGTAAGTATTAATGTTTTTGGTTTGAATATTGAAGGATGTTGTTTATGGTGATAGTTGTCCCTTGTTTTATGATGCGTAATGTCTCAAATTGACTTTTGTTCTGTTTTTTCTTCATTGCCAGATTTTGAACCGGTTTTTATTTGGCTTCCCTCCAGACTGGAAAACCTGTGCTCTAGATTTCTCCAGAGAAGAATCAACCACTGCCAATGATTTGGGTAGTGGTTTTCTTGATGACGTACCAGCTAGCTGTTCAGAAATTTTATCTGATGGTAAATATTCCAATGATGTTTATAATTTATTTACATTTATTTGTAGTCATTTCTTGTACTTGATTGGTGTTTTATCATTTTTTGTGTATCTAGTTTCAATAGATACTTTAATTGTCATTTCAGGTGCGGAAGATTGCATTCGTACTTCTGTTACCTTATGAAATTGTATATATAGTGTTTAAGTATATAGAAACACGACTGAGTCCATGTTATATTATTCACCAGTGAAAAAGGCCAAGTTTATAGACTTCGCTCTACAACTGAATTCTTAGAAAATAGCCCAATAACCCACGTCTAATAATATACTCCTAGTTGTGGGGAAACGCCATAACTGAAACAAATAAAACAGAAACATATAATTCCAAAAAAGGATTTCCTAAACTAAAATTCTCTGACTCAGTCAAAAACTTCTTTGGTATCACCAGAGGAGGCACCGGGAGATCACAGATATGATTGCAATGTGTCAAAGGGGATAGATGGGGTTAATCATTTTTGTAGTGGTGGTGGGAAAAGACGTGGTGCCAGATTGCATGATATTAAGTATGCCAGCAGAAAAAGCAGGCCGCTTCTGGAGGTATTTCGAATCATCCAGATTACGGGAGAACTCTACTTCAATGGCTTCTGAGAATTGTGATGTAGGGGGATCGAGAACTCCAGCATTACCCATATAGTCACAATCGAGGATTAATATTCAGTTGATGATCGTAAATGATTTGCATCTTTTTTATTCGTGTCTTGTATTTGTTTGATGTTTTATCATCTCCTTTCTATCCAATTTCTATATAGATATTTTAGTTGCAATCGCAGGTGTGGAAAATTGTACTCCTACTTTTTTGGCATCACCGGAGAAGGCGCAGGGTGATCAGGAAAAGGCATTCCCTGAAAATGAATGCAACGTGTCAAAGGAGGTGGCTGGTGTTAATGTTGCTTGTAGTAGAGGTAGGAAAAGACGAAGTGCCAGGTTGCATGATGTTAAAGTATACCAGCGGAAGAAACAGTCTGCTTCTGGATTGCCTCCAAAGAATCCAAATAATAAGAACCATATTTCAGAGGCGGCCTTGGATAATTGTGATGTAGTGGGACCAAAAAGTCCGGAAACACCTATTCAGTCACAATCATGGAGACAACTACGCACATCATCTGAACAGATAGTAAAAAAATCTGCATCCAGAATTTCTAGAACATTGTCACCAAAGACCGAAGGCTGTCAAAAGAAAAAAGTGGGCAGGCCTAAGGGAACACTGAATAAATCTGCTTCAGCTGGGAAAAATTCGCGATCAAGAGATCTAAGTCACTTGACCAAGGGAAGCCGACAGAAAAATTCCACTGTTTCTCCTGAGTCATCGAGTTTCAGAACATTGTCACCAGAGACCGAAGGCTGTCATAAGAAAAAAGTGGGCAGGCATAAGGGATCACTGAATAAATCTGCTTCAGCTGAGAAAAATTCGCGATCAAGAGATTTAAGTCACTTGACCAAGGAAAGCCGACAGAAAAATTCCATTGTTTCTCCTGAGTCATGGAGTTTCAGAACATCCAGATCTGGTAAATTTGTTATTACTGTCTGTTCATAAACTACTTATCAGGCTTATAGCTAATAGATGTACTTTATATTATTTTCATGCACTCTCTTATCCAACTCTCACCCAATGCTATTCTTAACCTTTTTGATGTAATTTGAAACGTCATTTACTCCAGACTATAATTTTTTTGCTTGGGTTATGTTGCAGGCAGATTGCTTGTTCGTCCCTTAGAATTTTGGCGCAATCAAATACCAATATATGATGCGGTATGTGATTTCTTTGAGTAATGGTGCAACTTTTTCTTGGTTGCCACCGAATCGTATCTCGTGTACACACTAAACATGTCTTCAAATAATATCTATTAACTTTTTCTTTTTGAATGTTATAATTCAGGATCATGTGCTTAAAGAAATTAAGGATGGTGCATCTTTGATATCACCTTGTAAGGTTTCTTCATCATCATCGAGTAGGTATTGTTAAATTATTCTAATTATTCTTATTAAATTAAATTATAGCTTTCCATGTGTAGAGATCACACTTCCTTAGATTAAAATATCTATGCGCAGTTGTGGGTCTTTGGGAAAATCTAGGATTCAACTTGATGGCTTCATTCATCATTAGGTAGAATATAAACAGAAGTTCTCATACTAATTTATGAAACAAAATATCTTTATATTCTAAATTCTAACCCGTTGACATGCGGAGTTTTTAGTAATAGGATAAAATATGTTCATGGATTTTTCATTTTTCATTTTTAGTTCAATAGCGAAAAATTGACTGGTATAATATGTTTATTTCTGTTTGAGTTTTAACTAGTCCTATTAAGAAGTTAGAGTATTATTAGTGTTGGATCTTCAACAAAAATCTTAAACATAAAATCTATTATTTTCAATGTTAAATATTTTGTATTAGGGGGAGAAATGAAATCTCCATTTTGGAGAATGATTTCTTCTATAAAAGCCCTCAATCTTCAAAATGGTAAAAAAATAATATTTTAAATTTTCTTCTAAAAAATTCATTGTAGAACCTATAAAATTTTACTTCAAACATATATTTGTTTTCTTTTTGTAATTATGCATTTAGGTATGGACAGATCTACACATATTTGAACCTACTCATTTACCACTACATATAAGCATGAGAAAAACATTCTTGTTTATGTATTTTCACCCACTTGATAAATCATTTCCTGGGTTCTCCCCCTGCCACCCTAAAGAAAAACATTCTGGTTGAATTAATTGAGATGCTTCTGTTTCGTCACTGAATTCTTTGGGCTGTATAAGATTTGATTGTCACATATTGAATTTTGGGTAACTCAGCTTCCTGTGTTCCAGGAAGGACTGACTTTGATTGAGGTGGGAATGTTGCTGAATCGACGATGAAGTACAGAATGATATTGTAGCTGCTTAGAGGTTGGCATAGTATTGGAAGTGTAACCTACCTTCATCATTTTATTGTATTTTTAAAATTTCCATCGCAGAAAAGACAATATGCATATTTATGTAGGTCTATATGACATGGAATATTTATATATGGTTAAAAGCTTACGTACACTTTACTAACCAAGTTTCTTAGGGCTTGCACACCTTGTTTATAAGTTTTTTTGAGTAATTTTGATCTATTAATTGTTACATCTGGTTTATTATCTCTGTAATTTTGCGTTTTGTTCGATTTGGATTTATAGATGAATAAAGATAATGTAGACAAGTAGTTACAAACTCAACTTCATCTAATACTTCATTAACATCATACATTAGTTCTATGGGATTATATATATCTATTATTTCACAAATTAATCAACTATATTTTTCGTTATATGTGAGATTTTTTTTACATCCAACAATATCATTTTAATGTCAGCATGAGTTTCACATAAGATAATTTTACACATAATTGCCTATCAAATAACACGTAAAAGAAGAGGACACTTAAAAAGCACGTCACCATCAACTATGTTCATTTCATTTTAACAAATAATTTTACAAGGGAAATACTAGTATTTTTAAATTATTATAAATAATATAATTTAGATGTTCACTCTTAAACAAAAAAAAATGATGTTACTATATAAAATAACGATGACATGAGTTTAAGGGACACAATTAAATAAAATACAAAATTAGATGTTTACAGTGTAATACGTTGATTCACCAATTTCTGCACGAGTATCTTACTTCAGTGGTGGACGTAAAAAGTTATTTTTTTAGAAAAAAAAAGTGGAAGGCGATATTTTTTGAATTAATAGAAAGAAAGTGAAAATAAAAAAATTATTGATATGATATATAAAACTATTCTTTTATTAATAAAATATTTTCTTTGAAAAAAAGCATATTCAACTGTGTGGCACCGAAACTAAATAGTCTTGTGTTATTTTTGGTAGTAACCGGGAGAGAATTTTAAATTGTGAATTTCTAAAATATTATTTTTATTGAAAGTTTATTTTTTCTTCACCTTTGAAGAAAGTAAAATAATTTATTAAATGATTATAGGCAAAACATTTTTCTAACTGCTTCGAAGGAGAGAAAAAAATTAAATATAAAAAAGCCTAACGTCTTGCAAAATTTAACCTTAAGAAATACAGCAACGTGTAGCGAGTAACAACGTAAATACTCCAACTTATTTATTTGTAGAGTTAAATGTAAATTGATAAATAAATATCTATATTATTATATACATTAACTATGTTTTTTTTTTTCAAACTATCATAAATAGTTATGTTTAGCTTATAAACTAAATTTTAAAGTTTATGTAATAATTTATGAAAATTAATGTAAAGTATCTTTTTAACAATCGACATACATACAGAACTTGTATTTTAGTTCACTATAATGCCGTTTATTAAGAATGATATTTTAGCTTCACGGACTAAATACAATATAATTTAATTTAGAGATCAAATAAATTTTTTTGTAATAATTTGGAAATGAAAAATATATTTAACATTTATAACAGTGATTGCATCATTAAAAATGTTTAAAATTAAAATGATAAAAACTTATTTTTTTATCATGATAATCTTTATTGTAAAATAGATTTTAATTTACAATCAAAAGCTTTATCAAAACCAACTATAATATTAAATAATATAAACATGATAACAAAAATACTTTATTGTGAAAAACATAGAATTTAGTAATTAAAATTCTACACAAATTTACTTCTAAAATTATACTATAAAAAAGAGAAAAAAAATACATTAAAACTAATTCAATAAACTATAGTACAAGTATGCAATGACAACTATAGACAAAAAAGAACAGGGCAAGACTTCTAGGTTGAAAATTTAAGAATACTTTTATCTGAATTTGTAAGTTATTGAGTATTTATGGTTAACGTGATTTAATATCGAAAATAATTTTGGAATAAAAGGAACACGTGTCTATTTCAATGTTTAACAAGAATTGGCGGTGGCTTGAAACTAAATATCTTAAAATAGCGGGTTACATTAAGAAACTGCTTAAATATGCAAGACTTTTACTAATTAAAAATTGACTTTATTAGAGCGTGATTAGAGAGAAAGAGGAATATTTTGAATTTTGAAAAATCGTTTTAATATATATATTTTTTTACAAAAGAATTTAACTAAGAAGACAATAATATCCGAAATTACGGTTGAAATTGAAAATTTGAAAAGGGTAATGATTGGAGAAAGGAAAAGGTGAGTTGGCGGGAGAAAGGAGAAGGAGTGGCGTGGTAAGTGTGAGGTGTCGGAAGCAGAAAGGGAAGACTATAAATACAGAGGGGAAGCAAAGCTTGGCATGATTGGAAAAGAAGAGCATCTCACAAGACGCACAAAACACACGCACGCGGAAAGAGAGAAAGAATGAAAGAGAGAGAGAGAGGATCGAGCCTTCCATTCCGGGGTTCTCTCCTCGGATAGGAATAACAGTTCAATTCTCCTTCTCATTCTCATTTCTTTTCCCTCTTTCTTCTTCTTCTTCTTCTTCTTCTTTCTTCTTCTTCTTTTTCTTTTTCTTCTTCTTCTTCTTCTTCCCCCTCCCTCCCTCGCATCGTTCATTCTCCGATCTCTCATCTTCTTCTTTCTCTCTCCATTTCCAATTTCATGTGCTTTCTCTTCCTTGCATTATTGTCTGCTATTTTTTTTGGAATTGAAAGAAGAAGAAGAAGAAGATGAGCGTGATCTCACGAAACATATGGCCGGTTTGCGGAAGCCTCTGCTGCTTTTGCCCCGCGCTGCGCGAACGATCCAGACATCCTATCAAGCGTTACAAGAAGTTGCTCGCTGATATTTTCCCTCGCTCACCGGTACGTCACGTTTTTTCCATTTCAAATTCGATTCGATTACGTTTCTCGTTCATTCTGATATTCGTTGATTCATTGATTGATTGTAATATTGATTCGTTGATGAATATGAATCATGGAATTGACGATGTTTTTTTTGTGTTATCGGTGAATGCAGGATGAGGAACCGAACGAGCGTATGATCGGCAAGTTATGTGAATATGCCGCAAGGAATCCTCTCCGAGTCCCTAAGGCATGTGTTTAATTTAATCTACTTTTCCTTTTAATTCTAATTTATTTATATGCTTGTAATAAATATAATTATTGCTTGTCTCCGTTTGTTTCAGATAACGAGCTATCTAGAGCAAAGGTGTTATAGGGAGTTGAGAACCGAAAACTACCAATCCGTTAAAGTTGTTATATGTATTTATAGGAAGTTGTTAATTTCTTGCAAAGACCAAATGTGAGATTCTTTTTCCTCGGTTTCAATTAAATGACGCTATGTTCTTTGTGTCTGCATATCGTGTCTTATATAGCCTCTGCGTATGAAAATAGCTTCCTGAGCGAACAAGACAAGCTCATATTGCCCTTCTTACTTCAGGCCCTTGTTTGCGAGTAGTTTGCTTGGCATCATACAGATTCTTCTTGATCAATCACGGCATGATGAAGTGCAGATTTTAGGTTGCCAGACTTTGTTTGACTTTGTGAACAATCAGGTGGGTATTCTTGATAGGTTCTTTATTTATAAGTTTAAAATACACACAACAATTAAAGTATTTTAGTGCGGAAGCTTCAAATGCATGGAATGCTCTTATTTGTGCAGAAAGATGGTACTTATATGTTCAATTTAGATGGGTTCATTGCAAAACTCTGCAATCTAGCTCAAGAAGTTGGCGATGATGACAAAGTACAACCTTTACGTGCTGCTGGCCTTCAAGTCCTTTCATCAATGGTAATTAGAATGTTACTCGGACATATGCTGCATACCGTTTTGTGCTCTTTTCACCGCTGATTCATTTTTCAACATGCCAAACATGATAAAGTTATCAAGGAAGAGGTAATGCAGCGCTGAAGTGAAATTGATACTACTGTTTTCATGTTTTACAGGTTTGGTTCATGGGAGAATTTACTCATATCTCAGTGGAATTTGACAATGTAAGTTAGTAATATATTTACTTGACAATGTAAGGAATTTTCCCTAACTCTTTTTATCGATTTAATCATGCTAGCTTTGATTGTTTAACATAAAACATTGACTCTGCGGGTGAAAATCACCTCTATTGACTAAAATATTGTCATATGAATTTGGCTTTCTCATAGACCATAATTTGTTTTTTTTATTATAGACCATAATTTGTACCCCCTCCAATAATAGTTCCATTGAGTTATTTGTCTTACATTTCGGTATACATCTTGCATCTGACAGATTTATTCGTCTCTTGTTACCTCAGGTTGTTTCAGTTGTTTTAGAAAATTATGGGGATGTCAAACAAGATTCTCAAAATGAGAACTCAATGAGGCTTTATTCTTGGAGAGTGATAGTGAATGACAAAGGAGAACTTAACGTGCCTGTGTAACTGCACTCCTTATCATAATTACGTATGTTTTGAGTTGCTCATCAGTTATAATCACTATTGACTACTTTTTCTCCACCTCCATAGGGATGATGCCAAGAACCCTGGATTTTGGTCACGGATTTGCGTACAAAATATGGCAAAATTAGCTAAGGAGGGTACAACAGTTCGACGTGTTCTAGAGTCCTTGTTCCGCTATTTTGATAATGCCAATCTATGGTCTCCAGAACATGGGCTTGCTCTTTCTGTTCTGCTTAACATGCAGTCTATTATTGAAAATTCTGGTATTTGTTTTCTTGAGTGCTTTAACATTAGCTTTTTATCTCAATTTCTTTCCCCTATTTTAACAATTTATAATTCGTTTTATTGTAATTTACAGGACAGAATACACACTTGTTACTTTCCATTTTAGTCAAGCACCTTGATCACAAGAATGTCTTAAAGAATCCTAATATGCAACTTGACATAGTTGGGGTTATTACGCATCTCGCCAAAGAAACAAGGGTTCAACAATCTGTGGCTATAATTGGTGCATTAAGTGATATGATGAGACACCTGCGAAAGAGCATACATTGCTCTCTAGATGATTCAAACTTGGGGTCCGAAATAATACAATGGAACCAAAAATACCGAACCGAAGTAGATGAATGCCTTGTACAATTAACAATTAAGGTGAAAACAAACTCCCCACTATTGATTTTAATTGACAGTGTAACAAATTAGATTAACATATAGATCTGTATGCACAGTTGGATGTGAACCGTGGACTTTTAATTTTGAATGATCTAATGTTCTTTTGCGCTTACTGGCTATAATGTTATGCAGATTGCAGATGCAGGTCCTGTTCTTGATACCATGGCCGTGTTGCTGGAAAACATGTCTAATATTACTGTTATGGCCAGAACCTTGATTGCTGCAGTCTATAGAACTGCTCAAATAGTTGCTTCAATACCAAATATATCATATCAGAACAAGGCAAGATTAGTTAAATTGCTTTCTTTACCATGATTGTAATATTTCCTCGTTTCTTTCTGACTTTTCTTCGTCCTTTTATGTTTGTCTGCAAATTTGGAACTCTACCCTATAGTCATTCCCTGAGGCATTATTTCATCAGTTACTTCTGGCAATGGTCCATGCAGACCAGGAAACCAGGGTGGGTGCACACCGCGTATTTTCTGTTGTTCTCGTGCCATCTTCAGTTTGTCCTCAACCCTCTCAAGAGTTCGCTTCCGCAAAGGGTGCTGATATTCAAAGAATGCTCTCAAGAAATGTCTCTGTGTTTTCTTCTTCAGCTGCACTCTTTGAGAAGTTGGAGAGGAAACAAAATCCACTGCCAGAAGATAGTAATGCAGATGCAAAGGTTGATAACTCCATTTTGAATAGATTAAAGTCAACTTATAGCCGGACTACTAGTACGAGAAAATCTGGTTTGGGCAGTGCGGAATATATGGATAACAGGAACTCAAAGGGTAATAATAATTCTTCCGTGATGAATAGATTGAAGTCTAGTTACAGCCGTGCTACTAGTGTGAGGAAGTCGCAACCGCTAGTAACCCCAACTGTGGAGGAAAATACTACAAATACTTCCACTAAACAACATGTATATACTTGCACTTTTTTCTGTTTTAAATTTCTGCAATAGTGAAAGAATTACACAGTGAAGCACCAACAAATGCCACCACTATTCTTATGACTATTATGTCGCAGGTATTACCCATTAGATTGAGTAGTCATCAGATTACCCTTTTGCTATCATCAATCTGGGTTCAGTCTGTCTATTCCCAAAATACGCCTGAAAATTTTGAGGCGATTGCTCATACCTACAGCCTTCTGTTGCTAGTTGCTCGGAGTAAGGTAACATGCTCGCTTTTGTCATTTTAATTTTAATATCTATAAATAGATTATAAACAAAATTTTGATATCAATTTACTTTGCTTACTCAACGTTTTGTTTGGTGTTTTACACTTCTTGCTCAAACCAAATTCTGATGACAAAAGAAGCTGAAGCTAACATGCCACGTGTTTTTGACACATTCCACGCTTCCCATGAATGATGAGACAAATTAGTGTAATTGGCATGAACTTCTTGACATATTACCTTCTAATAAATACAATTTTAGAAGCTTGATTGAAAAAAGGCTAAGCGATTAACTAAAACATGATTATAATACATATTAAAACACAAAGAATTATAGTTAAGTAATAAAATCTTTGTTATAATAAAGATTTATGTGTACTGCATTTTAAAAACATTCACTGGTAACCATGAGTACTGTACATCAAAGGTTCTTTTATTAATTTTATGCGCTGCTCACTAGTTACCTCAATATCCATGGTGTATATTACTCCATTTCTTTCCAATGTGGTGTTTAATTGTTACCAACAGTGTGATAAAATAGCTGTGGTCCGAAGCAACATGCTTGATTTGGAAGTTAAATTTGATTAGATATTAAGTTTATTGAGTGGTCGCTTTTAATTATTACCTTATTTATATGATTGATAACTGACGGCATCTCATGTAGATGATGAAGTAATTTACTAGTCCAATAACTTCAATTGAATTTTCAAAGTTCAATTACATTGCTCATAATTTTCTAATGAGTTCTGGTATTGGCAACGGAAGTATTTCTACTCTTTATCGCTGTTCAGATGTTTTTATTTCACAATCAAGTCTGTGTAATCATTATGGGTTTTAGTTCTGTAACTGAAAATTCTTTCAAGTTTTTAAGGCACAAGTTATCTTCTAGGAGTTGCTTTTATTTTATCCTCATATCTTGCAAGTTTTATCTCTCCTGCAGAATTCGTCTCATGAAGCTCTAACTCAAAGTTTTCAGTTGGCTTTTTCCTTGAGGAACATTTCTCTCAATGAAAATGGTAGCGTCTTGATTCCCATATTATTTGATGTGTGTATGTTACAAGTTTTCATATTTTTTTCTTTCCTAAGAACGAGCCTCAATATGATCAATGTTTGCTATAGATGGATATCTTATAATTCATTTTTAGAATTTTGTTATTTATTTCCAAACTTTCCTTCTGAAAGGTTTGGTAATCAAGATTAGAGAGACCGTTCCTGCCTCTATTATGCAGGAATGACATTTCCTTAAATTGTCATCTAGAGAAGACGTAACAATTCCATTTCAATAGCTGATTCTGCAAAGACAAGGATGACTTTTCCATCCTTGTGAGGTGGGAATGATCATTCCCTTCATGTATGAATGAATTAATTCTTGTTTAATGATTCCATTCTAGATTGATTCCAAATACACGAAACATTCTCGCAGTAATATATATAAACTAACATGCTAATTAAACTCATCTCTGGCTTTTCCTAATTGAATCATTAGTAGAAACTCCCAATTTGTGTCTCACAAACAAGTTTAAATATTACCATATAATTAATTCTTTAGGTTAAAGGTGGCATTGCTTGTAATTAAAAGTATGTTTGTCTGCACTTACTTTTTAGATGAAATATGAGGGTAAGGTTAACTAATATGGCAGTAAATTTTCTACAGACAGTTTGTCAATTTTCATTTCATTCTAATCAAAAGAGAACTTTCTTTTTTGAGTTGATGACTATCCAGGGGTTACTTCAAATTTCTCTTGTTTTAAACATGTACCTGAATGGAATAGTTTTATGGCTGATGTGATGTGATGCTGATTAGTATTTTTCCTTTATTGGGTGGAAGCCATAAACATTTATTTGGACTCCTATGCAATATCACCTATCTTGGACTTAAAGTAGCTGACCAGAAAAAATTTAAAATAAGCATGACAGTCTTCTGTGATGTATAGAGTTACTGAGATTATTTCTTACATAGTCAACCAAATCGAACTTGAGAGGTTATAGCACGTACATTTTTTGTTGAATATGTTTTTATATTTGGTTTATTTTATTCTTTTTTCTACATGGCTTTCTGACAAAAAGTATTAAAGTTGGGTTGTTAAGGTGCCTAGTTTTGAAACACTTATTTTTTCCAGTAAAGCTGCAACCATCACGCCGCAGATCTCTCTTTACACTAGCAACAGCCATGATTGTCTTCTCATCCAAGGCCTACAACGTTCTCTCTCTCATTTCTATTGCTAAAACGACATTGACTGATAAAACAGTATGTATATGCTGTTCCATACAAAGTTTTTCATTCAAGTTGTTATATTTTCCTTACTTTCCCTACTTTCTGTTATTTCTTGCTAATGCATTGGTTATTTACACAACAGAACATGCTATCTATTTCCTTTTTTTGGTGGTCAACTGCTGTTTGTCTTATCTCTTAGAATTTTTGTGCTTTTAGATGGATCCACTCCTGCGGCTGGTTAGTGATGCCAAGTTACAAGCAGTTGCTGATACAGCTAGGAAGCCAAGTTTAGCTTATGGATCAAAAGAGGACGATGAGGATGCTTTGAAGTCACTTTCAGCCATAAAGTTAACAGAGAGCCAGTCTAAAGAATCATTTTCTACCATGATTGTGCAGAGTCTTGGAATATCGTTTAATGTAATGACTAAATATCATGTAATGCAGCATCAGCTTATCATAACCAGTGAACTAAGTTTGAGTCCTTTCTCTGTAGGAATCATCCATCCTAAGAGAACGGCTGCTCGAAGATTTTTCACCTGATGATGCCTGTCCTTTGGGATGCCAGTTATCTGGTGACACATCAGGGAATGTGTATCAGTCTGGTGGACTAAAGGATGATAAACTTCCTGATATGGTAACTTGTTCTGTTCTGCTTTTTTTTAAGTATTTTCATTTATTTAAACCTTCGTTGCTTACTCTTATGAAATAATGTAGGTTGACATTTCATTATTTACTATTGACGATGACATTTCACATGGTGGGTTGGAGGGCCATGCTAGTACTGATCCACAGGAGCAGTCTTCACAAAATATAAGCCTGTTGAGTGTTGATGACATATTGGGCTCAGTAAGTTCTTGTCATTAACATTTAAAGTATTATTATAAAAATTAATAAATTCATCGTAAATGACAATTATAAAATGTTCTTACAAAAAATGATATCATCTGAAGGTTTCGGAAACAACAAATCAAGTAGGAAGAATTTCTATTTCAACACCGTTTGACATGCCTTACAAAGAAATGGCTCTCCATTGTGAGGCCCTCCTCGTGGGAAAGCAGCAGAAGATGTCTACTTTCATGAGTACCCAATCAATACAAGGATATTCATTTAAGATCCCTCCTTTTGAATACCGCCAGGACAGGGACGGCATGCCCTCAAGCTTCAATATTCAACCGCCTTTACCTTCGGTACTTCTCTACTTCATAATTCAAAGACATTTCAAGAAACTGCTTTCTGCTAAGCACTCACACATTTATTTGATGCCATAGTATTTAAAAAGTTGAATTTATCTGCAGAGTGGAAATCCATTTTTGGATACTAATATGGACTCTACTTCACACAACGCATTGTCTGACGCTGCTCCAAGGCCTTGTGCAACAGCATACCAGCAGCATCAAGCTGCCTTCTTTCAACTGCCAGCATCACGTCCGTATGATAGTTTCTTGAAAGCCGCCGGTTGTTGATTCGTTGTAGAGAAGAAGAAGATGATGATGATGATGATTTTCATAGTTGAGCTTCTTGATAATACTGTCCTCACACTAATTCACATAGTAGAAGATGCTCCCAAAAGTTGCACTGGCTGCTTTCTTCGCCATGAATTCGCAACAATATTTATGGTTGGATCAGTGTTTTTTAGGGCAACAATTATCAATCAAACTGTTCATTGAGTTATATATCTTTTCCTTGATTTGCTTCCGGCAAGTTGGCGTATCTTTTATTGGCGTCCTTGCAATTTTTTCATAGATGTTTTTGTGTGCATAGGTTACCGGTCTTGCAAATGTGTACGTCTCTCGTCGTTCCTTTTTTCGTTTTTCTTTTTTCTTTCCTTCATTCATTGTTGGGGTTTGAGAATTTTGTAAATACAATTCTTTTAGGCGGAGAATCCTATCTTCAAACCCAAAAAATCAAAACCACATGAACTTGATCATTCATGACTCAGTTTTTGTCCTGGAAGGAAGCATCCAGAGCATGTGATGGATGATCTAGTATACCACTCTTGCTATCCTTCTTTTCTCGTTGGGAACTTCATTCATAAAAACCCAGGCAAACTACTCATGTAAAATAAACCCAAACCATTCTCTTGTATTCCTAGCTATCTTTAGAAATTGTCCTTGTTCATTTACAAATTAAAAAAATAAAAAATAAAAAAATAAACGTGTCCTAAACACATTTACAAGAACTTGCAAAAACATCTATATATTTACATTGTATGTCTGGGAGTGGGCGATCACCAAAATCTCACTTTTTAGTAACTGAAGTTTAGTAACTGAAGTCATTTCATTAGTTTCAGTCTGAACTATATAGGCTGCCCTTTTTATGTGTATATCATTTAGAATGGTCTTAAGTAAAACATCGATAGACTGTATCTGATAGTATCTTAGTGGTTTTATAATGTTACTTATCATTTTTTTTTAGAATTAAATTTTGAGAGTTGCAATGACTCCAAAGTATAATTTACATTATTTAAAACTAGTGTAAACACAGGCGCCTGCGTGTATGCATTTTTCGAATTATATTTATAATTGATGATATTGTAATGTTATTAAGTTAATGAACAAAATAAAAGTATATTTATAAAAATTAAAGTGAAATGTATGGAAAAAATATGAAAAAAATAATTG
>Ga0099823_1001689_pt1 | contig 18848 bp, 5 predicted proteins | sample CowpearedBW_FD_76831 | JGI IMG/M metagenome (GOLD analysis project Ga0099823, IMG submission 76831) | Root nodule microbial communities of legume samples collected from California, USA - Cow pea red BW | ecosystem: Host-associated > Plants > Roots > Nodule | place: USA: California | collected...
CATTTTTGTTTCAATGTTAACTTAAATACTATCATGAAATGCGCTTGAAACGTCAAATAAACTTAACAAAATTTGGTTAAAAGGACTAAATTCACACATTTTGAAAGATGAAGGACTAAATTGATATAAAGTTTTGATGAGGGACTAATTCCAAAATTTACTAAAACTTGAGGGACCAAAAACATATTTAACCCTATATTATTTAACTACACAGATAAATTACTCTTATGACGTAGCAAATCCTCACTTGGTAACATTTTTGAAAATATTGTGAATGTATAGGCTACAAATAAGTTAAAATCGTAGCATATAAGAGTATATATTATGGTTTTCTGGATGAACTGTAGCCTATAATGAGACAATCTTATTATAGGAGATTATTCATCTAGAGAATCGTGTATATAGTCTTATATGTTGTGGTTTTAACTAAATCGTAGCCTATACAATCCATCTTGAATAGGAATATTTTCTTAATTTTTTATTTGCCCGTGTATGGTCATGTTGTCTCCCATCGTTGCAAAACTCGTTATTTCCATATTGTATAGTGAAACAAAAGTTTTTTTCTTGACTTGTTCTCTTGATTTTTGTTTACAAGCACACATAGGTTGTTGCATTGAGGTTTGTTGTTGTCTTTCCTCTCGTTTTTTCCTCCTCTCTTCATTTTTAGCCTATAACTAACTCGTGTAGACTGTGTTCAACATTACAGTCCAGCCATTGAAACAATGATGCATTTGGAGCTTTTCAACTAGAAGAAATAAATCTTCTTGAATGAGTTAGGGTCACACCTTGAGTACAAAATTGAGGTTATAATTCAATTAGACAATTCTAAAATTGTTTATGCAATTTCAGAACATATAGATATGGATTGAGGTTAGATTAATTCATAATGCATTAGTGCAACATAATGAGGTAGAAGTGGCAATGAAGTCAAGTTTAGATGTTTGTGTGTCAACTGTTTGAATAGGAGAAGGTTGTATGTAACTGAAATTAAGGAGCACCTTATTTGAGATGATTTCCTTTGAAGTTATACAACTTAGACATGATACGTCAAATTAATAGACTTCCCAACGGTTTCTTAAACTGAAGATGTTATCAATTTCATCATGGAAGAACAATTGGAAGATATGATTCGTGAAGTTGGTACATAAGTTTTTTCTCAAGTTTATGTGTACAAGACGATGTCTACGAATAATGTAGAGACTTTATTGTATGTTTAAAAAGAGATTATAAGTTATATGTTTAAAAATGGTGGGATAGAGGGTTATGAATTTTTAAGTTATATGATTTTCAATGTGATTTATGCAATTTGAAGGAAAAAATGTGAAAGAGACCGTACGAGATGAAGAAAAAATGGTGGATTTATGGAGATTGTTTGAAAAATTGTCACTTTACTTTCAATAACAATTTTCACGTGCACACTTCATTTTTTAACAATTATCATTTTTAATTAATAAATAATATTTTCAAGTCAACAATATTTTTAATAAATAATGTATACTAAGTATCTCTATTATTTTCTTTTTTTTAATCCAAAAACTTTTTATATTTTAAATAATATAACTAAGGGTAATTTTGTCATTATACTAAAAAAACAATTAACAATTGTTAATTCAATAAAATCAATTACATATTACTAATAACTTTATAACTACATCCATTGTCTTTCCATTAAACCAAAATATCTCATTCATTTTCTCCTCAATTCAATTCTCTATTTTCCACGTCATGACCCAAACAAAGTGTATAATGTAAAATCGTTGCCTACCTTAAATTAATAATATTGTGTAATTTAATAAAAACTAGTAAATTTTTTAAAATAGTTAAGCAAGAAAATAAAAAGCATTCTTAATGGTAAATATTTAACAAAAAATCTTAACATAAGATCTATTATTTACAAAATTTTGTAATAAAGGTAAAGTTAAGATCTCCACCATAAAGAATGAGTTCTTATAAAATACTCTCCAAATCTCAACAACGATATAAAATATTATATTTTAAATTATCATATATGACTTCAAGAGAGGTCATATATGACCTCAACGATATAAAATTCATAAAATATTATGAATTTTAACATGGTTCATTAAGAGAGGTTAGAATAACCTCAAGAAATTTATGCTCATGATGGAGGTTTCTTAAATCCTTGACAGATTTTTTAAATGAATTGTGAAAATTTTTTATTTTTGTTTGACTTTTTAACAATTCTGCTTTTCTCACTCATAAAGTCCATTCTCATCTCTTACTCATGACCTAACACAATCCACACTTTGTGCTTAATCTTTACTTTATTTCTACTTCATCTCACACTTTGTGCTTAATCTTTACTTTATTTCTACTTCATCTCTCAGTCTCACAATTAAAAAGTTTTCATTTGTCCTATCTTAATCTCAAAAAACAAAAATTTTATTGGCTTCCAATTTCTCAATCTCTCAATTGTAGCTCCTAATTTTGTTTGCTTCCATTTCTTTTTTCGATCTTCATCGGTCAATGGCAACTTCGAATTCGTAATGGCTTTCAATTTTTTTTTTCATTTTCATGTTAATTTCTCATTTTCCTCTTTCATCCAAATCTGTTTTGTGTTGTGTGATTGCAGGTTAAGTTGTTCTGGTTGGTACATTGCAGGTTTGTGTGTTCGTAGTTCGTCAACTTCGAATTGATAATGGCTTTCGTTTCTTACTCTCACTTTCATGTTAATTTTTCACTTTTCCTCTTTCATCCAAATTTGTTCTGCATTGTGTGATTGCAGGTTCAGTGCTCTGATTTGTACATTGCAGATTCGTGTGTTCGTAGTTCGTGTGTTCTTATTTCTAGGTTCATGTGTTCATAGTTCATGTCAGGTTCGTTGCAACTTTAGTTTATATTAACTAAAAACTTTGATTCAACTAATTATTTGATGAAAAAAACGAAGTCATGCCACCAAAATATTTAAAATAAAAAATTAAGGTGAAATATAGTTTTAGATTAAACATCATAAGATTTATTCTTATTTCGATTCTCTTGTTCATTCATGGTGTTTTTGTTCATATTAAGTTTTCTGAAAAGAATGACAATATATCATTTTCTTTCTTTTATGATCACTTTTCTTCTCTTAGTAGTGCTTTGAACTATAACCTTACAAATACATGATGCCCTTGAAATTTTCAAGAACATAATATAGTTTACATTAGTTTGAAAGAAAAGTATAATTCTTTATTTTCCGACATCAATATGCAACTTTCATCCACATTTGGTGCAGGGTTGTAAGGTTGTTGGCCATTTGCAGGGGTAAAGTCCTTGAGGTTTTGAAAATTTGGCCTGAGAAGAGTATTCAAGTTATTGTTGTAACTGATGGTGAGCAAATTTTGGGATTTGGGGATCTTGGATGTCAAGTACACATGTAGGGGAATTGAACTTCTTAATTTACACAAACAAAATACTTGTAAGTTGCAATGAAGAAGAAAACACAAACAAAATTTCAAGATTTGAGATATTAGTATACATTGAGTGATAAATAATATTTAAGCTTTTCGGATAATACACCTCATATTTCTCTGATTTTCTTCATGTACTAAACCCAAAGTGTAGGTTGGTTTTCAAATATTGTTAAGTGTTCTAATACATTTTGAAGACTTGACTTAAGAATCACAAAATAAGCTTTTGAAAGACTTTCTAATTTGTATTAATTCTGGCATTAACCATCATATTGTGACTTTGTAATTTGCAAGACCTACCACCTTAGCTTAAAGTCTTATGCCTAGTAAATGCAATTAAGTATAATATATTGTTCTAATTTCATTCTTTGTGTGTGTAGATTAAACTATTTTTTCTAAACAAACTTTCTCCAAAATATTGTAAAGATTCTGATTATGTCAGTATGCTACCAAGTCACTAAGGTTTTTATTTTAGCACAGGGTTGAAGTGCATAATAGTTTCTTCCTTGCTTTAAGTTTGATAAATCAATTGTTAATAATCTGTTAAACTTGATTTATCAAACTTAAACTTGAGTTGAAGTTTGGCCATTCCTACTCGGAGTGTGAAGAACCTTAAATATCTCCTATATTTAATAAATGCAGGTAGTGTGAGCCTTTATGAAATTTAATATTGGCTTTTATAATGTGGAATAATACTAGCTCAAGTGGTTGAGAGTACTTGGTCGTGTGAGAGGACTTAGGTTTGAGTCTTGTGTATGCTATTTGTGTGCTATTTTAATTGTTTATTATTTTAATAATAAACGCTTGAACATGATGAGTGATAATACAATCCTAGAATTATAGGAATTATCACGAAACATGGATTGGTTGAATTGGTTGTGCACTTGAATTGTTATTATGTGGTCATGTTTTCAAACCTTGTTGAGCAGGAATTTAACTTTCTTTTTACCAAAATTCTTTTTAGCATGAATGTGAAGGGTAGAAACCCTAGCCATCTAGAGAGCAGTTGAAAAGGGTTGGAAACCTTCTTGAATGACCATTGATTAACCATTAAACACATTTTAATGGTATTTTCGTTTTAGCCATTAAGGCACTTAAAAGTATGGTGTGAGGTGAGTATACGAGTGGAAGTAACGAGAGGAAAAGGACTTTTAGTTATACACCAACTTTGTGTATTGAAAAAAAGAGTTATGAGTGGTTCTAGAAGCCTATTGACGTGTGGAAAAGGGGAAGAAGACGAGAAGTGGGTTTTACTATCATCAAGGTTTACAATAGTTGCAATTGGAAGCACGAAATTCATGTTAGGGGAGTTGTACCTCTTGTTTTTCTAGTTTAATTGCGTAAACATGTATGTGATGTATGATTGCTTGATTCTCGTATTTTTTGGAATTGGGTTGAGTTTCTGGAAATTTTCTAGAAATCGCCCAGCGGGCCTTCAAAGCCGCCATGCGACACATACCTTTTGATGTGCATTTATGGGTTCCTGATGGGAACCGCCTGGCAGTGATGAACTGCCGCCAGGCGATGCATGGATCTGTGGAATAGGGTTTCTGGTGTATTTTCGCTGGGCGGCAAGATCTAGTCGCTGGGCGACTACGTTTTTCTGGTTTGCATAGTTTTTGTAAAACTGCACTTCCAATTTCGTTAATCGTCTGATTTAGATAAAATTTTGACAGGTGATTCCTATCATGTTGTTATTTACTTTGAATAGTGGAGATTTGAATTGGATGTTTGTAGCCAGAGATATATGTTACTGATGATTGGTAGTTTGAATTCCTTAAGAGTATGATTAGTAATGGATCATCAAGTGTGCTTAATTGCTTGTATGGCCTTGATTGCTGAATTTATATATATAAATATATAGATGTGTGATTGATGAGTATGTTTTTGGTAGTGCTTGCTGAGCCATGTTGAATATATGAACCTATATATTTTAGCTCGAATGTATGATGTTATAAGTGTGTGAAAAAGGCCAGTATTGATGACATCACTATGACCGAGTGTTGCATGATCATGATGGGTTTTATGAAAAATAAGAGAACACAATAATCATATTTTAAATGTAATGAAATTGCGAGGGCATGCAGAATAAGTACATAGTTTTGATTGTGTCTTATGTGGTGTATGTGAATTGTGAGCATGCAAAGGGTTGGGAAAATGAGAAGGGGAAAATAACGTGTATGTTGGCATTGATTTAAGATGTCAGTATATATGAATTATAAAAGAGAGGAATGTGTGCTTATACTTGAAAGATGCAAATGTGTTGTGATATTGTAATTTGTAGTATATGAATGTGTATTTTGATTTCTGGATGTTTGAGAATTGAATGGGTGAATGTTAGGAACTGAATTAGAGTACCTAAAACCAATAGTATAACAGTACTTGTGTAGCATCAGATGATGTAGAGTAGACCGTTAGGCGATAGTAGGAAACATGAAAGTCTTGTGTGTTGTGGCGCTCGATGGTGATGTGGAACCGCCAGACGGTCTACACTGCCATTTCGCCTGGCGACGCTTAGGTTGTGCCAGGCGATGATGCAGTGGCAGTGTGCGTTCGTGATACTTTTTGCATGGCTTGTTGTGTTGGTCCTGGTCTGGGATATGCTTGATATTGTTATGGACAGGTAGGTTCATGACTGGTGATGAACACGTGATAATATGAGCGGGGAGGTTCATACTATGATGCTCTCGTGTGAGGATACGAGCGGGGAGGTTCGTATGTTTCGTGCTCACACTTAAGGGCTGCTGCGAGCGGGGAGGTTTGTAGCTGTTGGATCACGTGTATGGGACTACGGACGGGGAGGTTCGTAGAGTTAGACTACGAGCGGGGAGGTTCGTAGAGTTGGACCACGAGCGGGCTGGTTCGTGAAAGCATTTGAATCCTTAAGACCAGCTTAAGTATGTACCTCGTATAATGCAATGTGCTTTTCTTAATTTTGTTTTGATGTTATGATGTAAGACTTGAATTAGGAGATACTGTGCCATGAGCGGGTAGGTTCATGGATGGTGGTGAACACGTGATGATATGAATGAGGAGGTTCATATCCTGATACTCTCATGTGGGGATATAAGTAGAGAGGTTCGTATGTTTCGTGCTCACACTTGAGAGATGTTGCGAGCGGGTAGGTTCGTAACTGGTGGATCACGTGTGTTGGACTACGGGCGAAGAGGTCCGTAGAGTTGGACTACGAGCGGAGAGGTTCGTAGAGGCATGACCACGAGCGGACAGGTTCATGGAAGTATCATATATCCTGAGTCCATGGTCAATTATTTGTGTGACTTACAGGTTGAAAAACCTTGGGGCAATAAGATCTTGGTCAAGAATTATCGAGAATAAAATAGTTGGTGTATCTTGATTTTATTAATTTATATGTTAAGTGTTTATGAGCTCATCCTAACTGTTTGTGTTTGGCGATGATCGTGTATTGCGTTATACGGAAGCAGATGATGTTGCAAGTGGTATTGGTGAAACATATAGCTGGAGTGGGGTTAGACTGGGGAAAAAGCTTTATCAAAGTTTTTATTGTTTATGGTTTTGAATAATTTTGTAAACATTTCTGTTACAGACTTTTATATATTGATTCGAGTTTTATACAGTATGGATTTTGGACCATGTTTCGATGAAATAAATGTTTTAATTTTCCTGCATTTTGGGAAAAGATAGTATAATAAATGATGCTTAATTATTATTTCTATTTTATTTATTTAAATTTGTAATATCCGACCAAGATGTTATAGACCAACATAGTTGTATGTTTGTATACATTGACATAAAGAAAAAATAGAATAAACAAATGAAAAGGGGACAAGCATGACTATTCCATTATGACAAAACTTAGAATCTCTAATCAAAATTAAAGTTTCACTTTGGTAGTTCATATGATAAAGGTTTTATACAGTAATCTCTAATCAAAAGTATTAGAATATATATTTTATACGATAAAGAATGTTAATAATAATAATAATTATTTTTTATGTTAGATATCAGATCAAGGAAGTATTCTTAATGAAGAAACAAATGATTTAGATCAAGATTGATAGTTGAAGAATCTTATTAGACTTTCATTATGTTAGACTTTATAACTATAAGAACAAAAATATTGTAATATTTCACTAGTTTGAAACTTTATTATATATCTTGAACTTATAGACAATGTTCCTTGTTTCTATGAACGTTATATCTAGTTATAAACAAATGTCCAAATGTTAGAATTTTTGCTTTTTATATCATATGTTTTAGGAATTATATGCATTCAAAAAATGTAACAAATAATATTCAGGGAATTTGAAAAATAAGTAAAAACATAAATAAATAATGAATTGCATTATAGGGATAAAAAACATTGGAAAATGACTTTTAGTACTGTCATATAGTATAAAGGCTTTAAAACTGCTGACAACTAGGAGAGGTTTACAAAACTTCCTCGCAAAGTACTAGGGGTTCCAAAATTGTCAATAACTACAGTTTCAAAATTGCCGGTAAATATTTGGGGTTCCAAAACTGCTAGTAAATACCAGGGGTTCTAAACCGCTGGTAAATACCAAGGGTTTCAAACCACTTATAAATACTAGGGGTTTCAAACCGTCGGTAAATACCAGGGATTCCAAATCGTTGATAAATACAAGGGGTATCAAAATCGCTGATAAGTACTGTTTTACCAAGGGTTAGTCAAAACCACTGGTAATCTGTTAATGATGCTGGTTTTTCTAGGGGAAAACAAATCGTGGTAACTCCTTTAGCGGGGGTTAAAATCCCCAAAAATACCAAAAATAACCCTTCATAAAAAAAAATTTCTTGTAGTGAAATCACACACAAGAAGAGCTGGTTGAAATGTTTGTCAAGGACATTTAAACACAACTTAAAGTAAACATACACATTACCGAAAAATACATTAGGATTTGTGTTCTAACAAAACTCTCATATTTTTAGTTAGTTATAGGTTACTTCAAAGGGATAAGGATAGAGACATATTTATACTAGGTTTTTTACACTGGTTCCTTTGAAAATGATACGATCGTATCTAAGAAAGAGTATGATCGTTTCTGAATTTGAATCTTCTAGAGGCACAACAAAATAAGTCAGAGAAGAACGCAGAATAAGAAAGGGATGGAGACACCATAATCTAGCATATTGATAAGTCAAGTGGAGATTCACTATAAAGATGTTAATCTTTGATAAAAACCTGAAGCCTATGCCAAGAATAAAAAGAATCATCTTTTTGACGAAATAAAATTCAATATATGACTTTTGGTACCTTTATATATAGGCATATAACTTGGAAACTTTATAAGAAGGTTCAAACCCAAAAACATAAACTAATTTATAAAATAAAGCTCAAAGCCCAAAAATATGGAAACATAACTAATTTCTAAAAGAAAGCCCAAAGTTGAAAAACATAAACTAAATTTCCTAAGAGTTACCCTTCAAATGTGCTTTGAGCTATTATCTTCATATTCTTTGAGTGTCCAGTTGCTTGTAGCATTAAGAGCTTTGAATAGATTTGTTCTTCCAATCTCTTGTTTTTTGCCCTTGTCATAGGTCCTTTGAATTATAAAGGTTCATCTTCAAGTTCTTCTTGTATGAAATTTAGGGATAATCATCTATCAGAAAACTTATACTTCATCTTCGTCATGCATTTGTCCATGTTCAAGCTTGAAGATGCATTAAATACTCTTCATGAATCATTAAATGTGCATATCTTCTCTATGAAACTCTTTGATACATAACATGACTTGTCATACATAGGTCATAATTTTTTGGGTTAAATATGTTTTTGGTTCTTCAACTTTTAATGACAATTGGAATTAGTCCTTCTTGAAAACTTTGAACCAATTTAGTCCCTTATCTTTAGAAATACGTGGATTTAGTCCTTTAAACAAACTTTTTTTAAGTTTATTTGACGTTTCAAATGCGTTTCTCAGTTAATATTGAAACAAACATGTGTCAAACAGTGTAAATAAACTAAAATATTATAATGAAATGTGTTTAAAACGTCAAATAAACTTAATAAAATTTGGTTAGAAGGACTAAATCCACGTATTTACAGAGTTGATGGACTAAAGTGATTTAAAGTTTCTAAAAGGAACTAATTCCAATTTTCACTCAAAGTTGAAGTATCAAAACATATTTAACCCTAATTTTTTCTCAAACTAGAGTATAGGACCTAACAAGGTTAACTATACATTATGATTTTGTCTTATCGAAAAAGTAGTTTGTGCTTAATATAGCTTTAGACATATTTTTCGAAATGTAAATAGTTGATTGCAAGATCCAATTTTAAGAATAATAAGAGAGAAATATTTGTTTGTAAACAAATAATAAATATTTATAAGTATTTAACCTCTAATATAAAATGTTTAATACTTATTGATTGTCCAAACAAACAAATTTTTATAAACAAAATATTTTATATTTATTCAATTAAAAAAAATGTGTGTTTGTCAATGATTCTTATAAAATCATGTCTTATACTAATTGTTAAATGTAGAAAAAAAAAATCATAGAAAAGTTTACTTTAAAATCTTAAAATGAGATTCACAATTAGAATAAAAGTTAAATGAGATTTTATATCTTATAAAATGAAGGGACCTACGAAAAAGTTCTACAAGATCTTAAATATTGTAAGATGTTTATAATAATATCAATCCTAATAAAACAATCTCAACAAATATTAATACATTAATTTGCTAGGGAGTAAGAGATATATAGATATTGGTGATTTGAAATGAAGACAATTTATGGTTGTTGTTTAGTAACAAGACATTAATTTTCCACTACGACCGAATGAATGATTGATTACAAGAGTCATACCATTGTCTTTTGAAGATTAGATACACCAAACGGCTAATTATTTTGGATACTTTAATATCATAAATATTTTATCACTTTTTTATTTTATTTTTGTTCCCATTTTCATACCTCATTTTTCCTTTCAAATATTATCTAATATAAGACTGCCTATTTTGTTCAATCTCGAAGTGTTGGAAAAATATAATGTTTTTGTTGTTTATATTATGACAATATTTATATTATGACGATACATAAAGAGATTTTCTATTTTGTATCCACATTTTATAATATTAGTTTTATCTTTAATTATTTTAAAAATTAATTATTTTATAAATAATTTTCTTTTAATTGTTATTTTAAATTTTTTTATCTTTAACTATTATTTAAAAAGTAATTGTACATATTTTTTTTTAAATTTTATATTTAACAATTATTTTAAAAATTAATTATATATTTATTATTACTCTTAACTTAAATTTTTTAAAAATTAAAAAGTAGAAACACACGTGCACACGATAGGACTGTGTTCGCTAGTGTTAATAATATTTGTTTTGCCTTTTAGAAATTTATACAAGAGTTTCATATTCTATCGATAAAATTCATCACATCTTATCATAAAATTTTAGTTTAATAGGTTGCATCGCTAATATTTTAAAATTAAACAATTTTATATCTTTTATCAAATATCTAAAAAGATTGAGTTTTGTAAGTTTTGTTTTATGTAGTTTTTTCTTTTACTTCTTTTTTTCAATTCTGTATGCCTTTATATTTATTAATTAACTTTTTAGTTTCCATTATACAAAAAATCTACGCATGAAAACTGATAATATTTTCATTATATAATTATAATTATATATTATTAAATAAAAATTCAAATATTTTAAAATTATTGTCTATATTTTATTGTAGTTTTACTTTTTATTCTGACAAAAATTTATATAACGACAACATCATAAAAATTAAAAAACAAATTCATAATCATTTATATGTGTACAAATTTTATAATATTAATATAATTTTATCAATATTTTTTTGTTAATTCAATTGAAATACTTAATTTTTTATTGTTTTTTACTCTCATTATCGTAAAAAAAAAAAATCCATTCATATATATGCACATGTGTATTCAGGTAAATACGTTGATAAAAGTTAAAAGTCTCCGGTGACGGTAGTTGTAAAGGGAAACAGTGGTTAGGAAAGTTGGTGGTGACCGTAGTTCTGTATCTCTGGCGAGTTCTTCTCTCAAATCTACAGCACCCTCCAACATAACTCACGGGAAATTCATATCAAGGTTCCTTTATTACCATGTATTATAATTGCTGATAATAGATCTGAGTTTCTTCTTTTAAATGTTAGAGTTTTGAAATTGATTTTTTGTATCATCAAATTGTTCTGCTATAATGATTTCTTTTGTGTGTCGTTGAAATTTTATAAATGTGAATGTAGTATATATTTTAACGTTTTGAATTGTTCCTTATGTTAAATTGCGTTGATTTAATTCTAGTAATCGTTTCGCAAATGATCCCGCCTTCTGTTGTTGTAATTAGTGTTAAATGTGATGATGTGGATCCAATTTTGTTGTAACCGAGTGGTACATTGATTTTTAGGTATTAGATTTTATGATTGTTTAACAGAGGGGTACATCAATCAGGGAAATTTGGTCGTTTTTTGTTTTTGGGATCTGGGTAGGTTTGTGATCTAGAGAAGATTAGAGTTTGCGGATCTGGAATTTTAATGTTTGTTAGTTGCGTTGAGTGATGTAGGTTTGGATGGAGTTTCTTAAGGGGAAGAGGCAGACGCATTTTTGGATGCATTTTCATAAATGCTTTCAGTGTTATGCTTCAATCAGAATTACTGTTCCATCTCAGTAATCTATGTTGACCTTTGATGCAAACTTTTACTCTGTGAATTACTTTGGTGAAACATAGATGAATTGTTTTGAAGAAAAGATGGTTGTTAAAATTAATGTATACATGTCAAATCTTGATTTTGAATTATTTGTAGGGTTTGCGTTTTTAATTGAGTTTCGTGATTGAACTTGATTTAGACACTGTTCAGTTACTTGCACTATTGCATATTGTTTTGGATGACAGGCCTAATGTAATTGTTGATGGAATCTTTTGTAGGGAGGGAGGATGGTGAAGATTGGTAAATTCTAAGAATACGTTGAGATGGTGAGGAAACTGTAAATTTTGAATCGTTTTGATTTAATCCGCGGAATGTTTGCTCATTGCATTTGACATCCTGTGTTATGTTTCAGTCAGCGCTTTTCAATTTCCACTCATTTCTAACTGTGATACTTCTGGGGATATGTGCCTGCACTTATTTCAAAATGCAGTTTCCGGCAATCCTAGACCAGAAAACTGGGTATATATGTCTTCATCTCTTGCCATGTGTAAATATGAGCTGTTATGCATATGTTGACAATTCTTCATTCGAGTGGCATAGCTGTGTAATAGTGTAGGTCTTATTTTCAGTATTGGTTTTGGTGCAATGTTGTATCTGATGAGCAATACTATCGATTGCAATGTTCTTATACAAGTTTGGATAGAAGCCAATAAAGGGAGGGGAAGGGAAAGGAAATAAAAGTTTACCTCGAACCTTCCTCTTGTTTGGGAGTTTATGAAATGATTAAAAGAAAACGGGGGATTTTCATTCCATGAAAATCCTGTTCCTTGCTAATTTTTATGAACTTTTTAAAGTTCCTCTAAAAGTAATTTTGAACATCCAAACAAAGGGATGGAAAATTTCTTGTTAACCACGCATTCTTTCCCCTCACCCTTCCTTTTTATTCTCAAGTGTTTGGTAATTTGTACATCTGAATTTACATGCTCAAAATTCAATGTATCATAAGTTTTTTACCTTGCTCCATTAGACGTGCAGCTTGCAATAGTTTTTTCATTCTTTATAACAGATTTTTAGAATTTGCTGACAAGACGTACATGTTTTTGCTGACAGATTTCGTGGTTTCTTCTGGAAGGCGGCAAGAATAGGTAGATATCCCTTGTTTGATTTGCTACTACATTGTTATTGTTTACGTCTGCTTACCCTAGAAATTTTCATTTGATATCTTCTATGATGATTTTTGCTTTCCCCCCATGTGATTAATATCTTACGGCATCAGATTTTTCGAGTTTAACATATTGAATTAATTAACTTGGACCAAAGAACATACTTGTGTTGATGACTTGCCCACTGGCAGTGGAAAAATAGTGGTAAATGATGAGTGATGCAAATATACAAAATTTGGTTGCGGTTCTGTCCTAAATTTACTTAACTACTACATCGTGATTATGCCTTTTACAGTTTCAACCCTTTTTGTTAGTATGCTTCATACTTGTCTCATTTTTATTTATCAATCCTATAGTTATAATGAAACATTATTCTCAATTAAGTATGTACTATATCCTTATTTCAAAATTCATCATTTTGATGCTACTTGGAATTTTCATAAATCTTCTTTTGATTGTTGTAGAGCACTCATTCTCAATAGTTCTAGATCCTCGATTCCTTGTGAGCTTTAAAATGCTACATTACAGTGTCATTCCAAAGCTGTTTGTGACATGGACTACTAAATTTCTAGCTTGGCCATATAGTTCTTGAATGTGTTGCTTCAAATTTAGTGCTGTACCAGCATGTTTGGTATGTTGTGGAATAGAATATGCAACAAAACAAGTGAGAACAAAAACATATTCAAATCACTTGCTCATTATGATCTAATGGGGAATTTTTACTCCTTGTGTTGTCTACATGTAACACTTTCTGTCTGGGTGTATGTCCCCTTTAGAATTATATATTTCATGAGATGTGAAATTTAATCACTGATATTATCTTGATTATACACGGGGTTGCTAATACAGGTGAACGGTTAAGCCCGTGGGTAGCTGTGGGTTGCTTTATGATGGGTGTTTCAACAATCTTCTTCTAAGGTTTTTTTACTCAATAGTAAGTTATTATTTTTTTATGCCCAAATTGATGAGTCAGAAGCTATTCATAAGGAATAAATATGTGTAATGAGTAATTTTCTGGCGTACATCTAATATTAAGAACAATTTCTAAGCGAATCTGGATTTTGAGTTTTGTGTTGTATGTCTACTGTGATTTCAAAATAAATTGATAAATACTGATTTTGCTGTTTTAAAAATATGAACTCTTTCTAAGCAAGATATATAGGAATGACACCTTTTATCATTGGTAATCATTAACAATTACAATTTTGAAATTTGATGCATTGCAGGGGCGTCCATTTTATTAGGGGTCTACCGCAGTTTTATGCACAAATTGCAGATCTACGAAATGAGAGTTTGTACTTACGATCTCATCGGAGTCCTTGACACAATTTGTTCCACCAATTGTTAATTATTTTTTTCTTTCTTGTTGAAATTAGGTGGAGTTTTTGCCATTAATCCCCACAGTAACCTCACTACATGAAGTTCAAATTGCTAGTTATGATGGGGGATAGTGCTAATGTCGATAGCTTTGTCCAGATTTTATGAATATGATGTTTTCGAATCTGAACTATGCTCTAACATTATAATAACTATATAAATTAATCATACAAAAGAATTTCAATTCTGTATGCCTTTATATTTATTAACTGACTTTTTAGTTTCCATTATGCAAAATATCTACCCACGAAAACTGAAAATATTTTTACAATATAATTATAATCATAATTGTTGAATAAAAATAAAATGTTTTAAAATTATTATTTATATTTTATTGTAATTTTCTCTTTTTGGTTAAAAACTTACAAGTTTTGTATAAAGATGACATTACTTGAAAAAAATCATAATTATTTTTATGTAGATTAATTTTATAATATCAATATTTTTTATTTAATTCTATCGAAATAGTTAAATTTTTATGATGTTTTACTTTAATTATCATAAAAAAGACCATTAGCATATGCGCATGTGGATTCACCTAAATATCTTGATTAATGTACACCCTATAAGAAAACTTAAAAATCGTTCTATTGATCAAATATTTACTTTTATTTAAAAATTGGATATAAATTACTTTTGTTCCTAAATATTGAGTATATAATTAATATAATCAATTTCTTCTTGTGTGGATTTTATTTAACGACCATATCAATCATTCTATCTTCTTTTTATCTTATTTTAAGAAATATATAAAAGTAATATTTTAAATTATATAAAAGTACTTTTTATTTAGTAATCTATTGATTAATTATGTGTTATTAACGTCTTTCAATTCTAAATTGTTTTAAGTCTTAATAAATTATTTAAATAGCTTTTTATTAGGACAATATTGTCTTCGTAATTCCCAAATAAGATAAAGTATAGTGTGTATTTAAATTAATGTTGAAAAAATTAAGTTTGGTTAAATGAAACATAAACTTCTTAGTTATTCAGATGGTAATCAAAACACACACATAATCTTCTTAGTTAACATATTTTGTTTTTTTATCTAAAATATATGATACATTGATACTTCATCAACTCTAGCTAGCTGTGTGGTTCTAAGAAACTGGAGTGTAGTTTTAGAATGGTTGAGCGTATTCATTGTACTTATTCGTTTCTCAACTGTTTGACCGTTGTTAACATACTCTTACGCCTTTCTCGTTTTAGTGTTGTTCCCTTTTTTGTGTCTTTCACCTTCTTTTCTATAACACAATAATCCTTTCACAAATAATATTTGTTTTCTTTCTCTGTTTGTTATCTTTTTCTATGTTCTTTCTTTACTACATTCTTTCCTTTCCTCTTTATCTTCCTTTTACCATGAGGAGAGTCATTATTATGGTATTAGAGCTCTTCTTTTGAAGAGCTCTGCTGTGTAACTCTAATCATCTTTCCTAATAATCTTATATCGTTTTTCTTTTTTTCTTTCTTTGTCCCTTTGTTTTTTTACCTTTTCGTATGATGAGAATTATTGTTAATACTTCAATTTAGATGACATCTATATTCGATACTTTTATAGATACTTATAATTGAAGTATCATAATATATAAAAGAATATTAGTTTTATAATGATATAATTTATAATTTTTTATTTTGACAATTTTATTACATTTGATTTTAATTTGAATTTATACAATAATAATCATATATTTATCATGCTTTTAACAATTATCGTATATTTTTTAATATATTTATATCACATATTATACTCTATTAATTTTAAAATAAATGTATTGGTATATCAGATACGTGTTGAATCTGATACTTATATCATATTTGTGTATCATGGTCTATAAACATTATTGACCTTTATATAAAAAAGATACGAATGTAATTTGTCTGATATTAATACAATTACTTCTTGGTTTTTGAAGTTAAATTTGGTCTCATTTTCCTTTTAATTTTTCCCGGCTTTTTGTTTATTTCAAAAAACGTTATTATAAAAGAATCATGTATGCACTGAGTCTATGTATATGTATAAATCCCATTACTTTTATTCCACCTTAATCGTTTTAAAAATCCCTATTATTTATCTTATATTTTCCCCTTTTCAACTACATGCTACCATCCCATAAGAAAAATGAAGAATCAAAAGATCAGGTAAACTATTTTTTTTCTTTTAATTTGTAAATCTTTTCAATTCTAGAATTGCCATTACAATTTAAATTTTTTTGTTTTAGAACACTATTTTAATTTTTAATATTTTGAAAAGTATTTTTAAAACACTTTTTTGTTTTTGTTTCTTTACTTCATGAAACATCTTCTTAATTTTTTAATATTTTAGAAAATCCAACTAAAAACTTGAACTTAAAAAAAAGTATTTTAGGAACAACTTTTTCAACATTCTTTTTATTTTACTTTTTAGAAAGTATTTTTCAGAATATTAAGAAAAAAAAAAGTGTTCACAAAAATACATTCAAAGAGTTATAAGAGAATAAAATGTTTGAAATGTTATTTTTAATATAAAGTAAAATAAAAAATTACATTTTATGAAATAGTTTAAAAATTTTCAAAATATACGTTTTACTTTTATAGCATCAACGTCAAAGTGTCTTTCAAAAAGTTGTAGTTCAATAGGTCGAAAGACTTCAATAATCCAATAAGAGTAACTTCTTTTTGTAGGTACATACATATCTTCTTGCACCTTCACAAATTTTTATATTTTTATATAGATAGTATAATTTAAAATAAAAAAATTGTATTTTAGAATATCTAATTTAGAATGTATTTTTTTATTAATTTATAATATAAATACAAGTTTTTATTCTATAATATATAATCTAGGGTATAAAAAATTACATTTCAAATTATAAAATCCAAAATAATTTATGGTGCTACAGGTCAAAATTGTGGAGGTGTAGAAGGAATGGCCTCAATTAATCCACATTGCGAAACCAGTTCTATAGGCCCAAATTTCAACTTTACTGGGCTCACTTTCTTGGCCCAAACGAAATTTTCTTAAGAGAAGAAATGAATAATGAGCAAGATATGATGACATGGCATAACGTGATTGGTTATTTTGACGTGGACTAAGCAAAGTCAAATTTCTGCTTTTATATATTTATTACTGTAAACCGAAACAGTAGAACGAGAAACGAGTTGGTGACCGTAGTTCTATATCTCCGGCAAATTCTTCTCTCAAATCTGCGGCACTCTCTTCTGTCACTCGCGGGAAATTCATATCAAGGTTCCTTTATTCCCATGTATTATAATTGCTGATAATAGATTTGAGTTTTTTTCCCCTTTAAATCTTAGGGTTTTGAAATTGAATTATTGTATCATCCAACTGTTCTGCTTCGATTATTTCTTTTGTGTGTCGTTGAAATTTTATAAATGTTAATGTAGTATATATTTCCATGATTTGAAGTGTTACTTATGTTAAATTGCGTTGATTTAGTTCTTGTAATCGAATCGTGAATGATCTCGTTTGCTGCTGTTGTAATTAGTGTTAATTGTGATGTTGTAGATCCAATTTTGTTTGCCTTTTACCGTAACAGAGTGGTACAATGATTTACAGGTTTTAGGTTTTATGATTGTATAACAGAGGGGTATATAGATCAGGGAAATTCGATTGTTTTTGTTTTTGGGATCTTGGTAGGTTTATGAACTAGAGAAGATTAGAGTTTGCAGATCTGGAATTTTAATGTTTTAGTACTGTTGAGTGATGTTGTTTTGGATGCAGTGTCTTAATAGGAAGAGCCAGACGCAATTTTAGATGCATGTTCATAATTGTTTTTTAGTGTTGTTCTTCAATGAGAATTACTGTTTCATCTCAGTAATCTATGTTAACCTTTGATGCAAACTTTTACTATGTGAATTACTTGGTGAAACATAGATTAATGAATTTGAACAAGAGAAGGTTGTTAAACTTAAACGTATACATGTCAAATCTTGAATTTGAATAAGATATACCTTGCTTTTTCATTCATTTGAGATTTGTGACTACTTGAGATTTTGTTTACTTACATCTAACTAACTTGAGTTTCTATTTTTTCTGGAGGGGCGGCTGAGTTAGCTTTGAGAAGATTTAGTTGTAGTAGTTGATTTTTTAGGTTTTATATTTTGTTTTTAATTGAAGATTCCTAATGTATGTATGAAACTTTTTGTGTCAGAAAATGGCTTTAGGTGGAACAGCTCCCCCAAGAGGAAGTGCAGCTGCTACTGCAAACATGAGGAGAAGAAGAACAGCCGGTGGTGGGGCCTCTGGAGGAGCAGCTGGAAC
>Ga0099823_1001695_pt1 | contig 18826 bp, 21 predicted proteins | sample CowpearedBW_FD_76831 | JGI IMG/M metagenome (GOLD analysis project Ga0099823, IMG submission 76831) | Root nodule microbial communities of legume samples collected from California, USA - Cow pea red BW | ecosystem: Host-associated > Plants > Roots > Nodule | place: USA: California | collected...
AAGTAGTTGAGTCATGCCACGATATACAAGCTTATTTGTTTCTCCTGCTTACATTTTAGGTTTAATTTGTGTTTTTATTAGGAATGTTGGCCCACCAGCTCATGAAATGTAGAAAAAGACTTGGGCTCAAACTAAGGGAAAGCCCAATAACGTGTTGTGTCTAACAAAGTGAATACAAAACCATCTTACCTCAAGGCTTATTTGCATTTAAAACAAAAAAAACAAAACAAAACCTGCTGTGAAAAGTCTTGGAGAAAAATTATTATTGTAATGTGTCTTATGATGATTGTTTCTGTTGAGAAATTATTCTTTCAGTAGTTTCTTTCCTTTTTATGAAACAAACTAATCAATGTTAACGGCCCACGTAAATGAAAGACTTATTTCCCAAAATGTATAATCGAGACTTATTAAGAATGTTTTAGGCCTTATGATTTTAATGTTAGTAGGTTTTATTTCGTTGAAGGGGCTTCTCCCTGTACTCCCAACAACAGTTTCTCTTATACCTCAAAACTTTGTTTATTTTCAGTTTTGTCCAAAAACTAAAAGTAAAAGAAAAAAGAAAATTCTGCATCCCTGCACTCTTGCATCCCAAATAAAATCTGCATGCACTGCACTGCACTCCTGTACCCCAGATAGAATCTGCTTTTACTGCAGTCCTGCACTCCCAATGACTTTGTCTATTGATTTTTCATGAATGATCAACTTGGTTGATGAATCTGAATGTTGTTGTGTGTGTTGTGTGTCATAGATCCTTCTTTTTTCACTTAAGAGTGTCATTACAGATGTCAACATCCGCTTCAAAAAATATAACTGCGGATGTCGACATCCGTTTCATAAAAAAATTTGCTTTTGTGGATGGATTGCGGATGTTGACATCCGCTTCATATTTTTCAGAAATGGATGTCGACGTCCGTTTTTATTTTTTTTTTAATTTTGGATGCATTGTGGATGTCGACATCCGCTTCATATTTTTCAGAAACGAATGTCGAAATCTGTTTCAGTTTTTTTTTAATGTTAGTACATTGCGGATGTCGACATCCGCTTCAGTGTTTTCAGAAACGGATGTCAACACGTTTGGCTCCACTCAGGTGAAGTTCCCCTTCGACACCGGTCCAGGTGCGACTCCCCTCTTTTCAGCCCTTACATAACATGCGCCTCCAACGACACTGGCGACCAACTCTTTCTAAAAACACACTCCGTCGTCACCTACCCTATCACCTCCATCTCCTACGCCACCTCCACCCTCACTCTCGCCCCCATGTCCAACTGCTCTGCCATTCACCCCACCACCACAAACTTCACCCTTGATTGGACCTCCCCCTTCCAGCTGGCCTCCACCACCTTCCTCCTCCTCTCCTGCCACCCCGTCCTCTGCCTCTCCTCCCCCTTTTGCGACCTATCCTTCGACTACCTCTACGCCATCCTTTACACTTGCCCCGCCGTCGCCTCCCTCGGCCTCCCTCTCTTCCCTCCCACCAACTCCTGCTGCGTCTATATTCCCCCGCCAACCTCGACTCCAACGGCCAGCTCGACCTCAAAGCCATGCAGTGTGGGGCCTACGCTTCTATAGTACCTTATCATCTTTTATTTCTTGAAGAGCCACAATATCCAGATTTTGGCACAAATTGAAATCGGGTTATAAAATATAACCTTTAGATGCATTTTGTTGGATTTTGATAGTATTTTGAGGTTGTGAAAGGAATAGTTGATGTCATAGAGAAAATTGTGGAGATAGTAGAATGTGGAAGTTGTAGTTGGAAGGAGTATGTAGTTGTAGTAGTGAGTGGTGTGTTAGATGTGGACTTAGTTCTTGTCATTCATGAAATGATTGAGTACATGGATATTTATAGACCTATAAAGTATTCTAGAAAGTGCTAGTCACAACTTGTGTGGAATGTTCTAGATTTTTTCCTATGTAGAATGTTCTTTATATTTTCTACCTATCTTAGGCTTTTCTACTTTGTTTTAGAACTTTCATTACATTTCAATTTATCTTAGAATTTTTTAGATTCTTCTAGAATTTGCATTCCATTTTTAATAGATTTTTCGGTTTTTGATCTTTTAGGATCTTTTAAACTGTGATCAACGAATTTAACTTCATGGAAATTTGCGATAAGAGACAGTGAACTAATTGATTTAATTTATTTTGTAATATAATATGGTATTAACTCTTTTTACGTCAAAGAAAGGAAATGGTTTGTATTATGTAAGTCTAGCTCATAACATACTGCAAAATCCAATACTAGATGATGAGAAAGAAAACTTTGGCATTCCGTGGGGCATTCGGTGCGGCATTGCAACTCCTCTCCATTTTGCATGGAGTGTGTTATTGGATAAAGTACCCACTCGCGGATCTTGATTAAAAGTGTCGGAGGGATCAAAGTAATATAATTTTAATATAATTAAATTCGATCATTAGTATAATGCTTCAAAAAATGACTTTTTTAACTGAACATTTTTTATCATTAGTATAATGCTTTAAAATATATGTGAAGAAGTAGAATCTATCTTGTTTTAGTCAATCATTTTCTTTTCATCACTCTTAAACGATTAATTTATTCTTTCATTCTTTATCAACATACTTTTTTTAAATAATACTAAAAAATAATTGATCATAATCTAATAAAAAATTGAAACATGTAATTATTAAAAGAAAAATATATTCATTATTCTTAATACATAATACACTATTTTTTTTCTATATTCATAAAAAAAAATATATAAAAAGCTCATTAGATAAAAAATAATAATGTTTTCATTATCAAATAAGACAAAAGACAGGAAAGGAAGAGGATAAATGAGAAATATAATGAGTTTATGTCTAACTTTTTTTTCTTTAAAAACAAAAAGAAGACTTATGAGAGTGAGGGATTATTACAATTTGTGAAAAACTAAAAAGACAATGAAAAGGAAAATAAAAATTAGGTTATAAATATGTGGTTTAATTACTCTTTTGATTCATGCTTTCGTTTAAAAATATTAAGTTGGTCCTCTAATTTTTTTTTTTAGTCTCAATTTGGTCTTAATTTTTGAAAATCTGACCGTCTTGTATGATAAATTTCGTTAAATTCCTCGAAACATATCAATGATCCTTTTATTAAAATTGAAACTCTTAATATGGATGATGTGCCTTGTTGGTATAATTAACCTAATCCTAATGTCAATTTTTAAATAAAATCAGGAGTCAAAAGAAAAATTAAACCTAAATAATTTTATTTTTTATTATATTTAATTTTATATTTTATTATGTATTTACATAAATGTTATGTTTAAATAAAAGAAATAAAAAATAAAAAATATATTTTTTATTAAATTCTATATATATTCCTATAATTTAAAACATTTTAAATATATTTATATATATATATATATATATAAATAAAAAATCAAAATCTTGTGGAGGTTAGGGCCTCCCTGCCCCCAAATAACTCCGCCACGTACCAACTTTATTCTTTTATACCTTATTATCTGGTATACCTATATCTTTATGCGTAACTGTAGCTTTATACAAATAGAATCCAATATAAACAAGAATACAAAGAAGAAGAACTATTAAGTGGTCAAATTAACATTTAAGTTGCATCGATGAACAACACTAAATTATATTAGAAGAATATCGAACAAAACTGAGGAAGAAACATGTGAACAACTAATGCCTAACTATTCTAGGGACTTAAAAAGAATGGTACCTAGAAAAGAACCAAGTGAATGCTACTGAAGACAAAAGAAATAAACTATATAAACTTCAATCGATGCTTTTTTAAGAAAATGAAAGAGGTATTATATTTCTTTTAATTATTCTTTATGTTGCTATTAATTATTATAATGATTACTATTTATTTATTTGTTTTTGAATTCCACTGACCAAAAACCCTGCTCTTGCAACACTCAAAAAGAGCTTCAGCTTCTTTAACTCCCTTTTTGTATCGCTGAAACTCTCAACACTCTCGTTTACCAATGGCGACCGAAGATTCTCCTATGGAACTGCACGAAATATCTACGGAATCCGAAGGATCCGACTCGGATTTCGACTGGGAGGACTCGGGAGAAGACTCCGATTACGACGCGCTAGAAGAAACTTTTAGCAAATTCTCAAACCTCTCAATTAAGCAAAAGGCAAAAGTGTGATAAAATCGTGAAATATTTGTAAGTATATTATATATGAAAATTAGAAAAACGAATATCTATATTTGTTTCATAATTTTCTGAAACAGATGTCAACATTCGTAATATAAAAAATAAACAAAATAAATTAATGAAACGGATGTCGACATTCATTTTATAATTTTTTGAAACAGATGTCGACATCCATAATAAAAAAAAGTAAAAAAAAATTAACGAAACGGATATCGACATCCGTTTCATATTTTTCCTGAAACGGATGTCAACATCCGCAATACAAAAAAAGCAAAAAAATTAATGAAATGGATGTTGACATCCGTTTTACATTTTTCTGAAGCGGATGTTGATATCCACAATACAAAAAAGCAAACAAATTAACGAAACAAATGTTCACATTCGTTTCACATTTTTCTGAAGCGGATGTCGTCATCCGCAATGGTAAAAAACTTAAATATCAAATATTTGGGGGTGCTAGCTTTCCAGAGATAAAAAGAAGAGATCGGTAGCACAGTAAATTCACTTTCAACCACCGAGGCAGGTAAAAGTTAATTAGGGTTAAAAGGGTAACTTTTGGGGGTACAGGAGAAAGGTTGGGGGTGTGGTGAGAAGCCCCCTTGAAATTTCTTAGTGGGCTTTGTTTTGAGTCCATACTCAATCTTGCCTAAGTATATGTAAAACTCTCATGTATTCATTATGGCAATGAAAATTATTCTCCTATTTTACGGTGAGTATTTCTAGATTAGGATTAATAGTAGCGATGTCTAACCTTTTAGTGCTTTCATTCTTGCCTAATGCCTCCCTAACCCTCCATAAAAGACACAAATGAACCACTTAAAGTCATTTATGACCTTCTCACTGCCATGCAAACTCACATGGAATCACAATATTCTCGCCATCAACTTCTCCAACAAACCATGGATTCAAAACATGAATGCATCCATTGAAGCTTTACTCTCTTAGGTTTCCATCCTTTCTACTTTTAATATTACTTCCCCTAATTCCAGTTGCACTTCCTGCCCCCCACATGATATAATTGTTCCATCCACCATTTCACTTCCTTTAACCACCAAGCCCCTTTATGGTACATCTTACTCATTCATGATAACACAAATCCTACCACCACCCCCTCTATCTCACCATGTTACATCTATCACTATACCATTTCCAACCTCAACAAAACTCCTTTTCCCGACTGTATGCTTTTACCCGTGCATCCCCATATGCCTTCTCACTTTCCCCACAGTTTCGCCCACCTAAATTACATCTTGCCCCATTGGATAGAACTGACCCTTTGGATTAGCTTTTTCAAGCCGAACAATATTTTACATTATATCAAGTGCCCATAAATAAACGATTATATATGTCTTCTTTTTACATGAAATGGGATGCTCTAAGTTGGTATAATAGGATGTATCAGAATGTTCAATTTACTAGTTGGGAGTCTTTTACAAAAGTCCTAGAGAGACGATTTGAACCATCATTATATGAAAATAATCAAGCGAAGTTATTTAAGCTTCATTAATATACTACAAAAAAAAATTGAATTTACCTACGGCCAAAATCAGTGGATAATGACAAAAATTCGTGGGTAATCAAACTTTACCCACGAACTACCGACGACTCAAGATCCGTATGTAATAGTGTCGTTTGTAATTTTTCATGAATTTTTGGTCCATGGAAAATACTCATAAACAAACAAATAATTATTTGGTGCCATGGTTCATTCATGAAATATTTCTTCATTACAATCTTTTTCCCATCCTTCAACTTTGGCTAACCTGCAAAGAAACCCAAAACCCAAATTCCATTAATTCATCCAATTACAATACACTATAACTCAACTATTATTGTAGTCACATTTCTAGAGTGTGGATTTCTACCCATGAACTACTATCAAAGTTTTAATTTAATTATTTTAATTTGTTGTCTACCCATGAACTAAATATTGTTACCCATGAAATTTATTTTCCCATGAATCATTCATTTGTAGGTAATGATTTAGTTAGATCATTTTTACCTAATTTTTAATCTGTGGGTAAATTTCGTAGAAAACAACAATTTACATATAAATTTTATTTCGTGGGTATTTTTTTATAGATAATTTCAGTTTTTCTTGTAGTAGTACAATTCAATGGTTGATATCAAGTCAACTTTGAAAAACTGTGTAATATGATTTTCAATTTTTCTCTTGAAGTCATTTTCGATTGCTTCATTTCTTGTCCTAACCTTGAAATTTGGTGAGAATTAGCCATACAAAATCCCTAAACAATCTCTTAAGTCATTGGTTTAGCCAAACTCATTGAGGGCAAATTGAAGGATACCAAACCTCGCTTATCTAAAACACCATACCCACCAATACACAACCCATTTCACCCCCTCCCCCCTTCCCAACCTACGCCACCAAAGGCCAGTACCTTACCTCAAACTAAAAACTAACCCGTCTACCCATCAAACACATCACATCAACCCAACTTTAAGAGCGTTGAGCGTTAGGGTTGTGTTACAACTATGATGAAAACTTAGTCCCAAGCCACAAATGTGCAACCTCACATTTCTTTCTCGTATAAGTAGATGAAGATGAACCACCCCTTCTTTCCAATTATCCCCTCAAGCATTAATAGGCCAACATTCACCACAAACTTTGAAATTTAAAGGTACCATACATAATTTGCTAGTGATAGTTCTAGTGGATCCGGAAAGTTCTCATATTATCCTACAGCCTCTTTTAGCCAACAACTTACAACTACCCATCATCACTATATCTCCATTGTCTGTCATGGTTGGAAATAGGCAAAGAATCCCTTGTGAGGGCCTCTACCCCCCAAGTCGATACTTATCTCCAATCTACCTTGTTTCAAATACCCTTTTTACCTTCTTCCCATTGAAGGTGTTTATATCGTTTTGGGAATAGAAACATTAAGCATGTTGGGCTCAATTACTTCCAATTTTGTTATTCCCAGTATCTCCTTTACCCTCTCCAATTCGGTCATTACATTGTTGGAGATTCTTCATCAAAACCACAACCCATATCCTATAACCAACTTTGTCACTTAGTCCACATAGAGTGCATTGCATCTTTTCACCTGCTAACTTTTAGCCTAATCACTCACAAGCATTGAAAACCTCCAATAATTGAACAACCATCACACCTAACCCAAGATCAAACTTCTGTTGACCTTTCCCCACCCATGCAAACACTCATAACACAATACAAATTTTTTTTCCAAACCCAAGAGCTTGCCACCTCCTCGAGCCCACGACCACAACATCACATTACTTCTTAATCCCTGAACCATCATTGCTCGATCCTATCACTACCTACATTTTCAAAAAGACATTATATCCAATATGATACAATACATGCTTCAAGAGAGCATATGCTCCCCAACAAAACTGGCATGGCCAAGGACAAGGTGGAGGTCATGGTGGTAGAGGCCGAAGAGTCAGTTGAGCAACTCAGGAGTTGAATGCTTCAAATATGGGAAGTACGGTTATTGTTTCAAAGAGTGCTACTCAGGAGTTAAATGTTACAATTGTGGGAAGGTTGGACATTTTGCGAAGGACTGTCGATCTGAAAGCAAGAAAAAAACGAACTTCCTTTTTTAGGACACTAAGTAAGAATGAGTATTAATGATGTCCAAGAGATCAGATACCAAGCTAAGTCTGACTTGTTTTGATAACTCTGTTTGGTACATTGATACAGGAGTAAGCAATCACATGTGTGGGACGATAATCTTTTTAAGGAGCTCACCAAAGTTGAGGTCGGACACGTATCATTTGGAGATGCATCAAATGTGGTAATAAAAGGTCGGGGTACAATCTGGTACCTGCAGAAGAATAGTCGAGTTAGAGAAATATATTAATTCACACAGACATTTGTGGACCAATTACCCCTGAATCTTTCAGTGGGAAAAGGTATTTCATTTCTTTCATAGATGATTTTTCAAGAAACCCATGGGTGTGAATGAACTTAGAATTTGAGGGGATTCTATAACAATGCCACAGTGGATTAACTTCCCAAGTGATTATTGTGAGAACTCCAGCTAGAGTTTGCTCTCTTCATTCGTGCTTCTACACTGAGTTGATTACTTAACTATTGTGGAATCATAGTGAAGAAGGCCTTAGCTCTAGTGACCATTGATCCTTAAGTTTAAGGAACCACCCTGGTGAGTGCATGTACTTCACCGTAGACCTTAAGCGCCAAACCTCTATTAAGGTACAAAGGGAGATTTCTTACTTTAATCCTCACCTTTTCGTATGCATTATATACATATGAATAAGGGCATGTTGAGGCATAACCATGCATAGCATTTTTATATCATACATCACATCTCATGAAAATAAGCACCTCTTAAGGCATAAACATGCATTTCATTATGTCACTTAATTTCATATCATGCATGGTGTTTTCAAATAAGTGTATCACATTTCATCATTATATCATGGGAATAAATGCCTCTTAAGGCAAATGCATTACATCTCATGTAGGTTTTTTTTCAGTTAGTTGCATATCGTGCATGGAGCTCTTTAACAAATTGGCATACAAAGTGAACAAGTGCCTCTTGGGGATACAAATTTGCATTGCATTCACTTGTTGTCTTTATTCATAGTAGCATGTACATAGTTTTTTAATCCATAGCATGCATCCTCACCTTATCTAGAATAATGCATTCATATGTTGATACCATTTGTATAGGCATGGTCAGTTTTCTTGCATTACATGCATTTGTTTTTGCATTCATTAGTTCATGCTAATAAAATTAAACTTGTGGCACCTTGAAGAACTTGCTAAGACCATTGAGAATACGAGAGCGGCTCAAGAAGCAGTGAAAGTTGATGTCGAGCAATTAAAAGAGCAGATGAGTCAGATCCAAGAGGCCCTAAAAGCATTACAAAGCAATAGGGAAACTTCGGCTCTACCATATCAGCCAAGAGATCAAATGATCCAAATATTTCCACATTATGGCCTCCCTTTAGGTTACATTCCACCTCTCAAAGAGGATCTAAGGCAAGCATATACCCAAAAAGCGGAGGATCACATATATGTAACTTATATTGGAGATGAGAATGAACTTAGGCAACCACTCTTACAAAACTTCTGGAAATGTTCAACCAAATGTTGTGCATGTGACATCGACAAAGGAACTCGAGATGAAGCCTCCACACTATGCTGGCATATCGGTGGATGTCGAAGCAACCAGTAACAAATTAGAAATGTTGGAGAAAAGGGTAAGAGCCATGGAAGGTGGAGGAAGCTCTGAGTTTGAAAATTTTACAGGGGTGTCCTTAGCCACGAATGTAGTGATAGCTCCAAAGTTAAAATTACTTAAGTTTGAAAAATATAGAGGGACCACTTTTTCTAAGAGCCACATCATGATGTATGGCAAGAAAATGGTTGCGCATGCATGCAATGAAAAGTTGTTGATCCATGTTTTCCAAGATAGTTTGGTTGGCATGGCACTAAACTGGTATGTTCAGCTTGAGCATTCATGTATCCAGTCTTGGAAGGATCTCATAGATGCTTTCATAAAGTAGTACAAATATAACATGGATGTGGTGCTTGACATATTACAATTGTAGAACATGGTGAAGGAGTCTGAATCATTCAAAGAATATGCCCAAATGTGGAGAGAGATTGCTGCTCAAGTATAGCCTCCTCTTAGTGACAAGCAGATGGTTACCATATTCTTAAATATTCTACAATCACCATTTTATGAACACATAATAAGTAGTGTCTGATGAAGCTTTGCTGATATAATGATAATTAGAGAGAGGATTGAGGGCGGCATAAGGAATGGTAAAATTGCACTCGGCCTGAATCTGGTAGCAAATTTGAATCAGCATAGTCCTGGATATGGGAAGAATAAAGCACGAATAGGTAATACACATCTCATTGTCTATCCTCAAAAGTTACAATGTGATGAATCTAATCAGGCCATTGGGAAAGGAAATTACAATCGGGACAAGAAGGTTGTGAATTTCACTCCTATCCCCATGAATTACACAAAACTATTACTAGATCTCCTCTATAATAACCTCATAGAGGTTTGTCCTACCATGCATGTACGACCTCCATACCCGAAGAATTATGATGTAAATTCAAGATGTGATTATCATGCAGGAGCATCGGGACATTCAACAGAAGCATGTAGGGCTCTAAAGCGCAAGGTGCGGTCCTTTATTGATTTAAGAAGGTTGATCTTTCACGAAGGACATCTTGATGTTGAAGGGAATCCTTTACCATGGCATGGAAACACCCCTATAAGAAGAACTCCATAAATTTGTAAACATTGACAGTTTCATGTTTTTCATATTGTGATAGTTATGGGTTTTTTTATTTCGTATTATTATGACAATTTTGCTTAGTTGCATCATTCTCCTTCGTGGATTTCAAGCATATGATATATCTGAAAAACCAAAAATATTGTAAAACCATAAAAATTCACAAAAATAGAAAAATTCAAAAAATACCAAAAAAAGTTCTTTTTCTCTTTTAGTGTCTATCTAGTCGCTCGCGTCATGTGACATTGATTTTCAAATAATTCAAAAATACCAAAAAATATAAAACTTCAAAAATATAAAAATATCAATACATTCAATCAAACAAACAATCTCTTAAGAACTATGTGATCCTTGATTCTCCATTGTGAGATACGTAGGAACAAAGTTAGTCCTTGTCAAGTTCACCTCCAAAAAAATTAAACCATTTTCCAAATTGTTTTTCAAATATTTGTTCTTAAAGAACTAGTTAACCTTGATTTCTCATTTTAAATGAGAATACTTAGGACCAAGATCAATCCTTGTCGGGCTCAAAAAACCAAAAATATTTTTGTTTCTTTTTAGTATTATTTGTCTTATTATTTTTGGTGAAAATTAACATTTTGAAAACCACATCAACTTGCATATTTAATTAAAGGTACCATCATCGGGCGAGTGTTGTAGGGTACTAACGCCTCCCCTACGCGTAACCGACTCTCGGATCTAAATATCTGATTTTTCAGATACTTGCTTTATCTTTATGTTTTTCTATAATTTTCTAGAAATAATTATGGTAGCAACTCCAAATGTCTTTTTAAACTCGATTCTTTTTTGGTTCGTTGTTCCATCGCAATTTCGGTTGTGATAATAGGTTCAAGAACAAATTAATTTGATATTTTATTTTTTGACTGATATTGTTCTACAACTTTTGCATTCGGATTTTGTGGTCTATTTGATTTAATCAAAAGGGGTAAAGCTTTGGAAAATGATTTAAACAGCCAATTCACCCCACTTCTTGGCTTGAATAACCATTTCATATCTAACAATTGGGAGTAACCATTATTTATTGTTGTGGGATCTACATAATTGAATAAACACAACCATGTGTACAAAAATCTTACAAAAAAAAAGACAGATACTTGTACACAGAAAGACAATTATGTTTGATATTATTACTATGTTATTGTGTTAGTAGTAAATGGTGATTTTTCTAGTATCAGAGTGAACGTTGACTTGGTCAAGCAATTAATTAAAATTAATAAATTAATAGCGTGTTAGAGGTAACCTTTTATTGTTGTGGGAACAACTTAATTGAATAAGCACAACCATGTGTACAGAATCTTATGAAGAAGAAAAAAAAAACTAGATAGTTGTATACAAAAAGTCATTTTAAGTAACACATACCATATGACTTCCCGCGCTTTGATTTTGTCAACTTCATAGTGAAAAATAGTGGTTTGTACGTATCTCATTACTAACACGTCTAATAAACTTTGATATTCAATGTGTTGTTTAATGTGTACAAAATCTTAAACAAAGAAAGACACATAATTGTACATGTAAAGGCAATTTCTTTTGTATGTGTCTCCTTGTTTCATAAGGCGAATAAAATTTCTTAACCTCTTCAGTTTCTATACGAAATGAGATTCCATTTTGGTAAAGTTTTTAATGACAACATCTTGGTAAAAATTTTAATGACAACATCTATACCCCATTGGGTGCAAGGATTAAGTTGTGTCCTAACTGAGAAGTTCAACGTGTTATGTTATCTATACAAAATATCACACTGAGAAAGACATGTATTTGTACACGTAAAGGCAATGTATTTTGAACTTCTTCTTTTCCTACATAAGGCCTTTTAATGTTTGTCTGATTTCAGTCAATGGTAGGACTTTTAATGACTATACCCCATTGGATTCAACCATTTAGTGGTCTCTTGACTGAAAAATTCAATGTGTAGTGTTATCTGTACAAAATCTTACACAGAAAATAACACATAATTGTTCACGTAAAGATAATTTATTTTGATAGTGTTTCTTTATTATGTAAGGCCTTTTAATTGTTAATATCTTTATATTTTTAATATCTTTATGATGTCCGCCAATGGCATGACTTGGTAATGTTTTTAATGACAACTACTATTCCTATTGGATTCAGCCATTTCAAGTGTAGTTGTTTCTATCACTCAATGTATTTCATAACTTTTCAGTTTGTTTAAGTTTTTGGTGGAAAACAAAAAGATAATTTTGGTTCTCTTTTCACCAAAAGATGGCCCATCACAGTTATATCATCACAGAGATGCCACTGGTTTAATAAGATTCCTTTAAATGTGCATTCAGCTCCTCTTTATTTCTGGAACAAGTGTACACTTTGGAACCAAACTCTACCACTTCCTCCACCACAGCATGCCTAAATCATCAGTGAAACCACATCACACCCATAAAAAAAATAGAATGCACAGCTTCAAGTCATTTTAACCAACCCCAGAATCAAGAAATCCAAATCAATTCATACAACTAATGAAATTCACAGAAAATGATAGAAAATAAAAACGTAAGGAACGAAAACTAGGAATTACTATAAACAAGATTTTTTTTTCTGATTTTTATAAAAAAAAAATTCTATATATAGTATATATGAATAAAAATTATTGAGGTTTTCAAAACATACTAAAATAAGAATCTTAATTATGCTTTTATTAATATTCAATTTAATACATATTATAAAAAATTATTGATAAATTAACTAAATTTCATCCCTGAAATTAATATAAGTTCACAATAATTTATTAAAAAATTAGCACGCAAACTTTTACTAAACAAATGTATTTCAAAAAAAAATTGTTAAAATACGTCCATTTATTTTTCTAAACAATGTTAGTTATTTTTTAAAATAATTATAATTATAACAAACTCTATTAACAAACAACATGAGAATAGAATAGCAAATCCCTGGCAATATTCACATACGTTCACATTAATACGTGGACTTAAGTACAAAAACAGAACAAGAAGCTTCTTTTGAAACACAATTTACATACATAAATTGAAGTATTCATACAGTTGGATAAGAGGAATCCAAGGCAATTCCACATAAACCATGTTTAGCAGCTACACCTCTCTTCATCCTCACATACCCTTCCTCACCCCATTGTGTGCCCCATGAATTCTTCACCAACCAATACTCAGTTCCATTAGCAATGCCATAACCCACTGCAGTAACACCATGGTCCAGTTCAGTTCCACATTCTCCTGAGTAGATTCCACTGGAGTAAAACATGAAACCTGAACCATCTGCATCGATAGAAACTGACACTGGTTGGTTAGCCACAGCTTTCTGCAGTGCCTTCTCACTGTTGGGAGGAACCTTCTCATACCCCTTAATTTCAGCCACAGGGGTGGTTCCTCTGTTGCAAGTGCCACCAGCTGCCTTGTAGGGGTACTTTGCCTCACTGGTTATTCCACCATTTTTTATAATGAATTCAAACCCATCTTCCATGTAACCCCCTTCACACCCTTGGTCCACACCTTTTGTGTCACAGTCCACAAGCTCTTGCTCTGAGAGCGACACTAGTTTGCCTGTGGCTATTTGGTGGATACCCTCAGTTGCAGCCACTGTTGAAAAGGCCCAACAGCTCCCTACAAGTTTTTCAAACAAAATTATCATATGCATTAGTCCAATTCCTTAGTGACACAATGAACTTGAAGAAGAGAGACGAATGAGATCAGTGACGGAGTTAAAACTCTAAGTCCAGACAATATATATTAAGAGAGGCAAATATATAAGACTACGGTGAAAAAAATCATTTTTTTTTCATATACTTAGTAACAATTTTAACAAAACCGGGTAATGTGCTTGTCGAGTGAATGAGATAATGATGGTCATTGAACATGATAAAGCACTGATGAGAAAGATGTTCTTTATCTTACCACATTGTCCTTGGTTTTTGATTGGAGTAACGGCTCCTTTTTTCCTCCAGTCTATGGCTGCAGGAATAGCAGTCACGTTTTCGTACTTAAATGGTGTGGTGCTAAACTCGTGAGGCTTCTTGAATCCATTACGAGAAGCCTTGAACTCCTCAACTGTGAGGTCAGCAAAGTGATTAACCCCAAGCTTGTAGGGTTTGTTGCCAGCAGCATTAAATGATTCAATGAACTCCACATTGCCCTTGAATATCTGGAAACGTTTTTCCTTCTCTGCAGTGTTCTTATACACTTTTCCATGAACTTGCATCCATTGTTCATGTCTTTCTCTCAAGGATGTCTCATGCAGCTTGCGGGACATCACTTGGGAAATTCCAACTGCAAAGAGAAGGAATAGAGCTAAAACGTATTGTTTTTGGCTGGTAGAAGCCATTTCTTATCAGCACTAAATGGTTTCAGTTTGGGAGAGAAATTTGAATTGGTATGCATTGAAGGAGGAACAATGGTGGCTTATATAGTTATCATGGGCTTCATGTTATGTTATTAATCTGAATATCTGTTCAAGGTTGCTTTCTGATTGAAGATTGCTGTTACCGGCAAATTACATTCAATTTTAGTTATTTAGACTGATAGTTTATGCTGTTGTTATTTTTGTTCCATCTTATTATTGCATGCATGGTCAAAATTCATTAAGCTAATGACCAATGTTTCGTCGATTATGTTAGAAAACAAAAGAACGACCAACCAACATTATACACGTAAGGAGACATTGTTTTAAATTACAGAAAATTCTTTGTTTTAGTTTTATTGGGTTCTGTATGGTCAAACATGTTACTGTGATAGAGATGGCTTACAATGCTTCATTTTTAGCAATTGCTAACCCTTTAAAATATAAAATATTATATTTAAATAATAGGAATAAATATAAGTAAAATTTTTACCAGATTAATTATTAGATATATTAAATTCAACAAGTTCGTTAGTAATTATAATTTTGTGTCCACAATTACTTATTGTTTTTCTCGTGCTCAAGATTCTAAGGAAGACCGTAAGGATATGAATTTGATTTAGTGATTTTAGGGTGAGTATTCCATGGAAATTATTATGTGCATTTATATAATATTTCTGGATCTTGGACCTATATGATAACAGAATAATATTAATAATATAACAGCTTACCTTAAATAAGTATAATATATTGCGATATATTACTTGTAACATCCTGGTCGAATATTACTAATTTAAATTAAATTAAAAAATATGATGAAAATCTCATTTATTATACTCCATTTTCCAAAAATGAGGAAAATTTTAAACCATTTATTACATTGGAAATTAACCAAAAGTCCATAATTTATAAAACTCCAATAAAAGCTTTTCTCAACTAACTCTCTATCTGATGCTATGCCACACCATCACTACCTACAACACCATTTACTCCCGTGTAACGCATACGATCATCGCCAAACACAAGCAGAAGATAGGGTGAGCTAACATTATATAAGAACATATATATACATACTCAAATATATAAGCACTGACACGCCAAAGGAATTATATCCTTTGATTCCATACCACATGGCCACCACCATGTTACCGTGTTCTACATCTTTAGATGATAACCTCAAGATATCCTTTGCTGCCTCTACCTACAAGCCACAACTTGTAGAACACGTGTGGGAAACCTGTTACGGACCACACTCCGTAACGCTAGGTGGAGTTCCCAACCATAGTTCATAATTGTTCCAAGACTACCAAACTCGTCGGCTAACGTCGAAGAGAGCAATCTTCTTGGACCCATTCGTACGAGCCACAACTCGCACACTCACACTGGCAACATTCGCCAATCCGAGCCGCACTCAAAGACTGCTCGTGTTCATCTGCCATCCCGAGTCACAACTCAAGGGATGTCATTCCGAGCCACAACTCAAGGAATGTCACGTGTTTACCCAATATCCCAAGCCACAACTTAAAGGATACCATTCTGAGTCACAACTCAAGGAATGCTACTGCAAATTTCATCCTTAAGGTATCACTCCAAAGCCTTGTAGACCATGCACATGCAAATCACACAAGCAATTACTTTATCATTGACCCAGGATATACATGCTTCCAAAAACCTGACCGCTCGTGGTCCTGCCTCTATGAACCTCCTCATTCGTAGTCCTTGCCTGTAGTCCAACACACGTGATCCAACAGCTACGGACCTCCTTGCCCGTAGTCCAACACACGTGATCCAACAACTACGAACCTCCCTGCTAGCAGTAACTCTTAAGTGTAAGCACAGAACATACGAACCTTCCCGCTGGTATCCCCATACGAGAGCATTAGGATATGAACCTCTTTGCTCATATCATCACTTGTTCATCACTAGCCATGAACTTACCCGCTCGTGACACAATCAAGCATCTCCTGGTCCAAACCAAAAGAACACACTGCCCTCTATGTTATCGCTTGGCCCCACCATGCGAAATCACAACGCAGACTGCCTAGCGAAAGCCTCTTGTCGCCAAGCGCCAGGCAGTCTCCAGATCCTCTTTTTTAAGTCTTTTGCCTGGAGGGTCACTACTCACCGGCAGGCGCCACGCGTTCCAGGGACTTCCTGGTATTCCTATCACCTGGCGGTCACTCCTGTGTCGCCAGGCGCTATACCAGTAACCTGACTTTACTGGTTTAGCACCTAAAACAAGCCATAATCAGTCCAACCAACATTCAGATTACTCATTTAAGTATTTATACCTTGTAATTAATTTAATCAATTCTAATTCCAACAACATACTCCAAATCTTATACTCAAACATAATTGTATTCATGTATACTCATGCCAACTCTTAATATTTACCAAGGAACACCTTCCCATATGCATTCACACATAGTAACCAATCCCAATCACCCTTATGTAGTAACATTCTAAAAGTCTCAAGTATACATGACAGACTCATTTACCAAAACAATGTTTGCCAAAAATCTTTTCAATTCATATGTATTATATACAACCATTGGTTTATCCTTTAACTATATTTGGCCTCCTCTTGTAACCCCCGATTCATTTTAGCATAATTATCATTGTAGGATTTTAACTTACCCTCAAGAAACCCAAATCGTGCATAACCAATTAAATACTACAATTGTCATTCTTGCCACGCCTATCGCCTGGCGGCGCATTCTTGCTGCCAGGCGACACATAATATTCTGGGAAAAACCCAGATTTTTCTCGCACCAGCGAAAAACCTTAAAATCCTAATTCGAATTTCAGTCAATCAAGTGCATACAATCATAACAATTCAAATTTTCGTCATGCATATTCAATTTACAGTTAATTTCATAAGACACATCAAAATTCCACACAATGGTACATATATAATCAATTTAATCCTCGTAGACATCAAAAGAACCACAAAAAACCCTGAACTAGAAAATCCCAGCGCGCTTTGCCTGGCGGGAAGAACATAGCCGCCAGGCGGTTCATCCCCAAAACCCAGAAATTTGGGTTCAATCACACATGTCGCCTAACAGGTCATCATGACCATCGGGCGATTTCTGGGAAATTTCTAGAAACGTGAAAATAGTGGAGGAATTTCAACAGAAAAGGCACCCCAACATAGCATATACCACGACAAGATTTAAATTAATCGTAAACACAAAGAGTAGCTCCCCTAACCTGGTTTCCTTGCTTCCAATTTAAAAAAAAAAATTGTAATCCTTGTTGATAGCAACATCCCCCTTCTTGACTCTTTCTACTGTTCTAGTATCAATAGGCTTCCAAATTCCCTCTTAGCTCTCTTTTTCAATGCAGATTAAGGATATCCAAAAGAACTCTGCCTCACCCTAAATTCACCATTATTCTTCCTAACAACCCTCACTTTAATGGTCTTGATGGCTAAAACGAAAATCCCATTAAAACATGTTTAATGGTTAATCAATAGTCATTCTAAAGTGGTTTTCCAACCCGATTCAGCTGCCCTACGACTAGGGTTTCTTCTTATTCACATTCATACCAAAAAGAAATTTGGCAAAAAGAAATTATTTCACTTCAATCAGGGTTCAAACACACGACCATCCAATTAACAAGTCAAAGCCCAACCATTCAACCAATTCATGTTTCATGATAATTCCTATAAATCTAGGATGTTATTATCACTCATCATGATCAAGAATATTATTAAATAATACACAATTAAAATATCACATAATTTACCAAACATAGGATTCAAACTCAAGTCCTCTTAACACAATCAAGTAGTTTTAACCATTTAAGCTAATACTATTCTATTTCATCAAAGTTAGCATTAATTGTAATAAAGGCTCCCACTACTCATATTTATTAATTATTTATTTATTTAATTAATTAAATTTTTTGGGTCTTACATCACCTAATATACTAAATATTAATAGAATATTTAGTATGAGATTATCATGATTGTCGTTAATATATGGATATCTTCTCCAATAGGTGAAAATGAGAATATTTTTGTGATCAAGAGGCTGATTAGACCTTATTGGGCCGCACACCTATTGGACCA
>Ga0099823_1001698_pt1 | contig 18814 bp, 9 predicted proteins | sample CowpearedBW_FD_76831 | JGI IMG/M metagenome (GOLD analysis project Ga0099823, IMG submission 76831) | Root nodule microbial communities of legume samples collected from California, USA - Cow pea red BW | ecosystem: Host-associated > Plants > Roots > Nodule | place: USA: California | collected...
ATTGTTGTGTTCATCTGGAAAATTCGCTTTGAATGAAAATATTGGTCGTTGGGAGACGACTTGGTTCACTTTCATGTACTGCATTTAATATGTTTTAATTTGGTGGGGTACGGCCTCTATCAGTTATGTTATACGAAAAAAAATGTTTTTTTTTTTATCTTTGTATTTATGTAACACAAAGTGTGAAAACTTTTTGTCTCAAGATAAGGCTATTGAGGGTTAGGTGGCCAGTATGGAAATTGGGCTTGGGTCGAATGTGGAAACTAGGCTTAGGGCCAATGTCGAAACTAGGCTTGGGGCCAATGTCAAAATTAGGCTTTGGGGCTAGTGTGGAAATTGGGCTTGAGATGTTAGTGTGGAAACTAGGTTTGGGCCAGATAAAATTGGGCTTAGGGGAGCAATACCACATTGGGCATAGGGCTAGACAAAGCTAGGCTTAGGGGCCGGACAAATTGGGCTTAGGAGCCAATGCGAAGTTGAGCTTCGGCTAGACAAAACTAGGCTTAGGGCTAGATGAAACTAGGCTTGAGGATATATAGGTCATTCAATGAATGAAGATGACCATCAATCCAGGAAACATTGAAGAAGGAAATTCTTGTGTCTTTCTTATTTTCTTCATTTTGAAATAGAAGGATTCGACAACCATTCAAGTGAATGAAAAGGGTTTTGATCCAAAAGTAAAAAGAAATTTTCTTTTTGAAAAAGGATTCAACAACCATTCATATGAATGAAGAGGGTCTCAATCCAAAAGCTAGAAAGATTTTTCTTTTTGAGAAAGGACTCGACAACCATTCATATGAATGAAGAGGGTTTTGATTCAAAAGTGACAATATTTTTTTTTCATTTCGAAAAGAAGAATTATAATGCATGTACGTGATACATGATTATTAAGATATATGTTATGAATTTTGTAGGTTTAAAAGATATTTCTAAGCCAAGATCGGGGGGGTTGAATTAGCTGAGTATTAAAAAATATGTCCAATTAAAACTTATGAAAACCCTTTTAAAACGAATTCAATTGACTAGTAAATTAGAGATGCATTGTTATAGAATCACACTCTTCAGTTGATTAAAAACAAGAAAACAACATATTAAAAGATAAATAAATCAACTTATATTTTGGGAAATTATGCAGAAACACAAAAAACACCAAACTCACTCAAAGAGCATTCTTTATCAAACAAGAATAGCTTCCATCAATATATCCAACCTAGTTGTATTATCGAATAACGTACAAACACATGCACATCTTACAAATATTGATTAATGAGTTTTCTTGATATTTAAATGAAGAACAAGATGAGGGAGAGAGGATTACACATTGACTTTTATACTAGTTCACTCAATACCTGGGCTACATCTAGTTTATCAAGACAACCTGAGCCTGATCATGCACTATATCAAAAGTTTTACAAAATCCCTCAAAGATTACACTTTTGAATAAAGCAAAACGCCAAGATTACTTAATCACACAAGAATCTTATCCCCTACACGGTAAGAATCCCACTTACAAACCTAAAATCACACCAGGAACCACACAAAAGCACAAGAACAACAAAACCTGATGGAGGCTCTCCCTAGCCCACAAAACATGTCTTCTTGTAGCTCAAGCAAGCAAAACTTTGCTCCAAGATATCAAGATCTTCAAACACCAACTAGAAACTGTGTAATCTAGAGAGAGAGAGAGTTTTCCAAATTTGTATCACTATTTTTTGCACTCAAAAAACTCAAGTGTTACTCAACTCTCTAAAAAACCAGCTTATATAGCTTGGTCATAAATGAATTCAAAAGGTTTATTTGTCCGTACAATCTGCTAATTTCACTTGACTTAAGTGAAATGAATCGATTGAATAACAATTCAAACCATTGAATACATTCATACCAGAACTATATGAAGCAAGCTTTTTAACCTATTAAAAACCTTTTTAACAAATTGAAAAGGACATTGATAAATGTTAAGAATAAGTAAATTTGAAATTTGAAATTGACACTTATCATGTATCAAATGGTGTTATTTATGTACAAAACAAACCTCCTTAGCTTAAGATATAGAATGAGATATTGAGAAATAAAGTTTTATGAATTATAATGATATTTTGCTGTTTTGCAGTAAAAATGTAAGAAAATATCAAGTATGCAGTTGAGCGACAATACAAGAGCTTAGCCATAAAAGTAGAAAAGACAGGACAACATATTTGGACTTTCTGGCTAAACACAAGAAATGAAGCCGAGCCTCATTAGGAAACCCTCTTTGCAAGGAAACTTGGAGCCTATATCCATGAGGCTGAGCAGCCAAGAAAACCCTTTCAAGAAAGAAAGGTTGTGTGCTAAGCACCAGGACAAGGGGTTGAGCTAAGAAGGAAATCCATTTGTGAAGTAACCACTGTGGCTGAGCACCAAAAGTTGGGCTGAGCACCACCCAAAAATTGCTATAAATAAATGTAACATCCCTACTAGAAATTACTTAATTAAATAAATCAATAAAAATTGAAATCAATACGACATGATTTTTATTATTCCCAAAAACGAGGGAAATTTAAAATTTACATAATGCGCTTAAAACTCCAAATTACAAATCCATAAAAACACCATAAAAAATTATACAAGTTCCCAAAATAACTTATGAAAACTAAAATCGTAATAAACATAATCAAAATCCTAGCTCAACATCCCTAACCTAGCCCCTCTCTATGTCTCAAGCGTCAACAACATCACTTGTAGCATCATCTGCTCCCGTGTAAAGAATTACACGATCATCGTCAAACACAAACAAAAAGTGTGAGCTTATAAATATAAGTAACATATAATGCATCAGAATAAAAGCAATACACCCATCTTAGTCATCCTAGTTAGTTCTTGGCCAAGACCTTAATCCCCAAGGCTTTTCAACCTTCAAAACATAAAAAATAATTAGCCTCAGATTCAGGGTTTATGATGCTCACACGAACCTGCCCGCTCGTGGTCCTACATCTACGAACCTCCCCGCTCGTAGTCTTGCTCTACGAACCTTCCCGCTCGTAGTCCTGCTCTACGGACTTACCCGCCCGTAGTCCAACATACACGATCCACTAGCTACGTACCTCTTCGCACACAACATCTCTCAAGTGTGAGCACAGAACATACGAACCTACCTCGCTTGTATCCCCACACAAGAGTAACAGGATATGAACCTCCCCGCTCATATCATCATGTGTTCACCACCATCCATGAACCTACCCGGTCATGGCACAACATCTCCTGATCCAAGTATAGCATCACTACGTAAAAACAACACACACAAGCCATTAACAACAGTATTAGCGCTTGGTGCAGCCTAAGCGCTGCCAGGCGAAACCTGCACAGATCGCCTGGCGAGTCACCCCTTGTCGTCAGGCGCCAACTTCTCACAGACCCACTGGTGTAGAGTCTATCGCCTGGCGGATCACACCTTGCCACCAGGCACCACGTGGTGTAGAGACCTCTCACATTAGACCTATCGCTTGGCGCACACACCCGTGTCGTTAGGCGCTATACCAATAGCGCACCAATTACTGTTTTAGCACTCAAACCAAGTTATCCTACAATATTCTAATACTCTCAAAGTTATTAATGTACTATCATCCCGTAAGGTCTGATTCTTGTCACCTTGACACTCCATTCATGAGTCCATTACCCATAACTTACAATTCCAATTCCCTTTATTCAAGACATAGAATTCTTCCAATTATTCTATCATTATCCAATGGCTTAATCTAAGTTATGAAAATGTCACACAGTACAATACCTCATGGTACACAACCTGCATATATCCCATTGTGACAATAATACACCTTCTCCCCAATTCCAATTCATACTACCCCATTTATGAATTATAACTTGACCCACTAATGCATGGCCATCGAACGTCCCTATTATGCCTAAAGATGGCCTATGTTTTCCAGAACTTGAAATTTAATTAGAATTAGCATTTCCCCCTTTTTAATTACCATTCTTACAACTACACAATGACATAACGAATACCCTCACATATCTTAACTAGCCTTCGCAATTAATCTATAAGTATTATTCCTTCCCATTCATCACCTAGTTTCCATTACCATTCACTTTCATGGTCTCTCCCTCCTTGCCAAATTACACAATTTTGCAAGATTGTGCCTGCACCTCGTCGTCGCCTGGCAGGAAGTAGGGTGCTGCTAGGTGGGGTATCAGAACCAAACAAAACCCCCTGTCTCTATGCTTGCGAGTAACCAAAGCCCTATTCCAGAATGTTTCCAATTGCTAAAAGGACCATCACACTCGAAATCGCATGTGCTTCATTAAGATTCCCTCCCCCAATTTAATTATTAATAATCATCAACCCTTACTCTCTGAAATTGGCTTCCAATCGCTCTTCACAAAATTTCTAACATATATTCATGCTTCATCACTCACAATTTTCCCAAGGACTCAACACATAGACAAATTTCATTAATATCATGACAGTAAATCATCCAACATGATTTATACACCCAATTTTCTAGAAGTCACAAGGACTTCTGCACAGAACACAACTAAATGAACCCATACAGCATAGCGCCGCTTGGCGGTAGTTCCTCACCGCCAGGCGGTTCATAGTAAGTCCCAGAAAATTGGGCAGGAAAAGGATGAGTCGCCTGGTGGCACATGCGTGACCGCTAGGCGATTTTTTGGCGAAACCTAGAAATTGTACGAAAATAGCGTTAATAGAGGGAATTGCATGAAATTATGGTCACAACAATGCACTAAGTACTGTACACGAATAAAAGCATACAAGAACAACTCCCCTTACCTGGAATTCTTGCTCTAATTGAAATTCTTGCCCTTCTTTTACACCTTCTTCCCTTTGCTTCTAAAAGCCACCACAATTCTTCTCCTCTTTGCTTTCTTCCACGAACTAGAACCTCTCCCCTCTCACACCAAAACCCTTTACACTTTACCAGGTTATTTTTCTCTCCTTCTCCCTTCTCTCTCAAGGTAATTGCTCCCTTAATTACCCTTTAATCTATTAAAACGAATTTTAATTAAACATTGGCTTAATGGTTATTCAATAACCATTACTTAGTGTCACCCAACCCCCTAAGCTGCCTCTCTTAGCAGCTAGGGTTACTTTGTCTCTTCCTTTCTATGCCAAAAAGAAAATTTTGCAAAAAGAAAGTTTAAGTCACAATTAGTAAGGTTTGATCCCACAACCACTTAATTCCAAAGTCAATGCACAACCAATTCAACCAATTCACATTTTGTGATAATTCCTATAATGTTAGGATTACATCATCACTAATCACATTCAATCATAACATTTAAAATAATTTACATTTTAAAATATCATATAATTGGCATACATAGGACTCAAACCCAAGTTCTTTCACACAATAAAGTACTCTTAACCATTTAAGCTAGTACTTTTCCACAACATAACAATCTACATTAAATACCTTAAAGGCTCTCACTACCCGCATTTATTAAATAATTATTTATTTAATTATTTAAATTTCTCGGGTCTTACAATAAAGACCTTGGGTCTTTATTTCAGGCTTTGAGTGGAGGCTCCACAATGTAGTAGTAGGATAGAATAGGGTCTGTAAGGCACAAGGGAGGTGCTCTTAGTGTATATCTTATGTGTAGATGCTGCTATAATTGTATTGTAATATTCTATGAGTAGCTAAACTCCCTCGTGTCCAGGTTTGATGTAATCAATTCTGATTCTATTCACTTATACTTCTTGGGTATTTATCTTTGCTTTTATTCAATTTTTTGTGGTTTGATTTATGCTTCATGATGACTTGATCACTCATCTTATTTCACGGGTTTGATTTGAGTTGGAAGATTGGTCTCAACTTGTGTGGATGAATTGATGACTCATCCTATTTCACTAGTTAGGATTGAGTTGAAAGATTGATCTCAAACTAAGGTCCAATCAATCATCATACCTATATTGATGCTGATTTAGTAGCCAGAGGGAATGCTAGAGGAGAGAATCTTACACATTAAAGCAAGGATTCATTCTACCAAGAGTTGAGGAATCACATTGGGTTTGAAGTCCTTAGGTTCTAGTGTATCAGGGATGAACCTAGATATACATAGAAAGAGTACTCTCAGGACATTGAATGATTTGAAAAGTAAGTAAACAAGATGATAGTGGTGTAGTAGAAGAAGATAAGATGAAATCAATTCATAGCCCCTGCTCCATTCAATCTATCTAACAACTACTATTTACTTTTACTTGCACTCTTTATCACAAACCAAAAAACCCAAAAATCAAACTACCACTATACTTCTCAAATCCCTATGGATACGACACTTGTTTATACTACTACGTACCAATACACTTTCTGGGAAATGGTTGCTGAGAAACAGTCATCAGGCACATACAAGACAAAAGACATCTATCCTATGTCATATAGTCTATGAATACAAGACAATCTTCGAACTTCTTAATCTTCACGTAATTTCTAGATTCAACAAACCAGAAGCTTGATCAACAACAAATCTTCATCAATTCTCCATCAAGCACACATGATCTTATGCACTTGTTTCATTAAATCCATGCACCAAGGTCACTTATGCTAACAAATTTTTCTTTTTGAGCATTTAGATGATTGTGCATGCATCAATATGCTAACATTAATGTGATATGGGCATGAATATGCTAATATGTAATGTGTATGAATATGTTGGCATGTATATGATTTTTTTTCTTTTTGAACCAGGTACTGCATGAAGCTTAATTTTGCTAACACATGTTTGAATACTTTATGTTTGATAATTGATGTGATATGTGGATGAATGCACGAATATACTAGCACATGTTATGAATTTTCTTTTTATCATTGATATATGCATGAATATGTTGACGTTTATTATTACTTTTTTTTGTTAACATTTATATGATATGCACATAAAAGTGTTGACACATGCTATTTTTTTTATCATTGATTATGATACGTGATAATGTTGTTATGTTTATTTTGAACATGCATGATGAATGATAATGTTGGCATGACTTGTGGATCTTCTTTTTGAACACTAATAATATAATAGTGTATGATATACTTATTATGATTTTTTATTTTTTGGCTTCATATGCATGAAAAAAGTTGAAACCTTGATGTATGAATGCATGATAAAAGTTCATTTGTTTGCTAACTTTTTCTTTTCGCAAATATGAATGATGTATGTATGATTAGATATGAATCTATGCATGGAGCACATGGAGCATGACCTTGTGTATTTTTTCACTTTTTACATTATATGAAACTTATTTCAATTGATCTCCAATTTGTTGTTATTTTAGATTTATGGAATCACCAACAAATTAATTGAGAATTTACATTGATTAATTTGAAAATCTACAACAATAATTAATTGAGCAATAATCTTTAGATAACCGATCATGAATTTATTTTGAAAAGCAGTGGAATCAATCTATTTTCTTTTTTATTATTTTTATCTTATTGTTTCTTTTTCCATTTTTATTTCTTTCTTTCAAATACTATTTTATTTGACTAACCATTTTGTATATATTTTATAAGAACTAACTTGTTAAAAATCAATTCCGTGTTCGTTAGGAGACGACTTAGGGTTACTTTACCCTTTCTATTTTCTTGACTACTATCTTAGCAACACTGAAGTTGTTATAAAAAAGTAGTATTAATTTGATCACGTCAACGACAGCGTTATGACATGTGCAAGTGGTTTAGTGAATAAATCCACCAATTGGTTTTTAGTTTTCGCAAACTTGATTTCAATTTCACCTTTTTAAATATGATCCCTTATGAAATGATGCATAATTTCAATGTGTTTAGTTTTAGAATGCTGACTTGGATTCTTAGTTAGGTTGATTGCACTTGTATTGTCACGATAAAAAAGGTACCTTCTCTAGTTTTACACCATAATCCATAAGTTGATGATTCAACCATATGCTTTGAGCACATGCATGTCCAACTACTATATACTCAGCCTCGGCAGTAGATAGTGCTACACATGCTTGTTTCTTGCTATTTCATGAAATTATGCTTGATCCAAGTAGATGGCATGTACCACTTGGGCTTTTCCTATCTAATTTGCACCCTACATAGTCAAAATCTGAAAAACCAATAAGAATAATGTTAGACTCATTTGGATACATTTGATTGAAACCTTGCACATAAGCAAACACCAAATTGGATATTCGGCCAACTAGCGGTTAGATATAGCAAAGAACCAATTAACCCTCTATATTTGGTTGAATCAACTTGTTGTCCAGCTTCATCTGCACCCATAAGGCAGTTTATAGCAATTGGAGTGGCAGCCTCTTTGCAATCCTCTATTTTAAACTTTTTCAATAGGTCAAAACAGTATTTTGATTGGCTTCAAAATATCCCATGCTTGAGTTGTTTCACTTGCAACCCTAGGAAGTAGGTTAGCTCATTGATGAGTTAGTATTTTTCTTATTCCACTGCCTTTTTGTGCCTATCTTGATAGTGGTTTAGTGATAAATTGTTGTTCTTAGTGCATTTTCATCAATTGGGCTTCATTGGGCCATTATCCCGAATTTTGAGTAATTTGGCATTAATTGGTCTAATTATTGTTTATAATTGTTTTTAGGTAATATGTGGAGCAAATTTTGGAGTTTGGACATTTATTTGAAGGTCTAGAGAAAGTTGCCACGTGATTTCCACATCATCGCCACGTCTACGTCATGTTAGTTAGTCTGTCCACGTCATTAGGCCAGTAATTTCAGCCCATAGTGGCATTTTTGTTATTCTGTTGACCAGAATGGCAGTTTTATAATTGTACAGCCCTGAGTGGCATTTTTGTAAATAGGAGTGGCAGAATTGATGTGACTACAAGATTTTTAGGTCTTCTAGTGTGGCAGCTGCACTTCATCTTCTCCATTCTCCATTTTCATGTTTTGAAGCTTTGGTGGGTGACCATAGAGATGCCTTCTTTCGTTTTTCACATTTTAGCACTTTTTTTACTGTTTTTATGTACATTTTATAGCACCCAATGTGGGTTTTATGTTTTAAACTCATTTGCTAGCTTGGGCATCTCATTTTGTGAATTGTATTGACTTGGAACAACACCCATGTATGGGGTTTTCAGTTTTTATATCATAGTAACGATTTTCGTTCCATTAAAGCTTTAGAATTCTCTTTTGTTCTTGAATTTGCATTTGAATAATACTTAAGTTAGGGTTTGATGTTCTGTTTTGGTGAATTTCGTTTTGAAGTGTTTAATTGCCCTATTTCAATGTCTAGCTAAATTTGTGTATTAACTCCTTGATAAAAAATGCAATGAAGCTTTGAGGTTGTGCTTGTTTTGTGAAATCTGCCATGTCTTTGTCATGAATTCGGGAAATGCATGTGGTTCATCTGTTTATGCTTAATTTACAGATTAATTGCATATGTTTGGGTTAGGTTATGTTCATGCTTAATGTATGTAGCTTGGCTGTCACAAATTTATGGATGTGTGCATTACTTAATTGCATAATGAAGCTGGATTATAACTTTTGCTTAATGGGTTATTATCTAGTGGATTGAGAGAAAACAAAGGAGTTAATTTGGTGACCTACAATAAGTGAAATTGTGTTTGAATCAAGGATGTCAATATGTTTTTAATCACTGTCGCATTTAATTTAATCTATTGATTAACATTATGAATCTGCCAACAACCCCCCTGTTGTGTTGAACTGCAATCTGGAACCTTTGAGTGAAAACAATGGTCACTGGAAGACGACCTTGGGTTAATTTCTGAGTACTGCATTTAAATGTTTTATTTGATTGGGTACGACCTCAATCACTCACCCATCATAGACATCTAAAATTATTCCTGCATAGCTGCAACAAACTCTTCACACATAGAGTTATTATTTGATTCAAAGATTATATCATCAACATACACTTGAACCAGTATCACATCACTTGCATGTTTTGTAATTAAAAGTGTTTTATCAACGACACCTCTACCATATCCTTTAGATAAAAGAAAGTTGTTTAACCTTTCATACCACTATTGTGGTGCTTATGTCAAACCATATAAAGCCTTTTTCAATTTGAAAACATGATTAGGATAAAGGTGATCTTCAAAGCTAGGGGGTTGTGATACATACACTTCTTCATTTAAGAAACCATTCAAGAATGCACTTTTCACACCAATTTGAGAAAGTTTGAAATTAAACATGCAAGCATATGCTAACAATAACCTCACAACTTCTACCCTAGCTACAAGTGCATATGTTTCATCAAAATCAATACCTTCCTCTTGATTATAACCTTTAGCAACTAGCCTAGCCTTATTCCTAACAATGTTACCATCTTCATCCATTTTATTCCTAAACACCCATTTAGTACCAATCACATTCATTTCATCATTTTTAGGAACAAAAGACCACACATAATTTCTAGTCAATTGATTAAGCTCATATTGCATAGCAACAACCCAATTACTATCACCTAATGCATCATTCACATTTTTAGGTTCAATTTTAGACATAAATGCAACATGTTCAAAGAATACAAGCTTGTGTCTAGTGGATACTCCTTGTTTTATATCACCAATTATGTTGTCCTTTGATAATCCCTTGGGTTCAATCCATTCCTTGGGTAAGTTGTTGTCTGTAGCTTTTTCAGCCATTCCTTTTCAACTGGCTAATTTCCTGCAGCAGATTCCTTTTTACAGCAATTTGATTTTCCTGCAACATGTCTTCTTCATCTGCAAACTTAGGTCTTTGATCTTGTTGCACTAGGTTGGTTTCATCAAATACAACATGCACAAATTCTTCAACAATCATTAGTCTTTTGTTGTAAACCTTATATGCATGTCTATTTATAGCATAACCTAGAAAGATGTCTTCGTCTATTATTCAAGATAAAACACTTGCAACCAAATACTTTTAGGTGATTTAGAGCAGGCCTTCTATTTTTGAAAAACTCATAAGGTGTTTTCTTGAAAATTGGCCTAATCAACACACGGTTTAAAACATATAAAGTTGTGTTGATTGCATCAGCCCAAAATTACTTAGGCAATGAGGTTTCATTTAGCATAGTTCTAGCTAGTTCCTCTAATGATATGTTCTTTCTATCAACCCCTCCATTTTTTGTGGAGTTCAAGTGGCTGAAAAGTTATGCTTAATGTCATGTTTTTCACAAAAGTGCTCAAACTATTCATTTTGAAACTCTCACCCATGATCACTCCTTAGAGAAACTATTTTAGAACCTTTTTCATTTTTCTAAAACCTTCACAAGTTTCTTAAAAGCATAAAAGGTTTCATTCTTGTCAGTTAGAAATAAAGTCCATGTAAATCTAGAGAAATCATCAACAATAATCAATGCATAATAGTTTCCACCAAGACTTATAGTTCTAGAAGGACCAAATAGATCCATGTGAGGAAATTCCAAGGGTCTTTCAATTGAAATATAGTTTTTGGGTTTAAAGGAAACCTTGGTTTACTTTCCTCTTTGGCATGCTTCACATATCCTATCCTTCTCAAACTTAAGTTTTCGTAACCCTTCAACTAATTGTTTTCTATTTAACCGATTCAAATGATGCATATATATGTGACAAAGTCTCCTATGCCATAACCAGGTATCATCCTTTTTTGTAAGTAAACAATGAATGCTCAATGATGCATGATGCAGATTAAGTAATTATATATTGTTGACTCTTTTTCCTACCAATACAATGCTACTAGATGCATCATATATAAGACAATGATTTGGTTCAAACATAAATTTAAAACCTTTGACACATAGTTGGTTTATACTTATCAAATTGTGCTTTAGCCTTTCAACTGGAAGCACGTTGTGGATGTTGAATAAGTTATCCTTCCTTTGTTATTGCCACCATAAGTCACAAAGCCTTCTTTCTTTAGTTCCAACTTTGCAAACTTGGACTTGTCACCAGTCATATGCCTCGAGCAGCCATTATGTACCATAGGTCTTTCTTTTCATGTTTTATGACCTGCAAAACAACATAGCATTACATGGTACCATTTGATAGTTTGGGTCCAACAAGGTTATGCCTTTCTAGATCCTTTTGGGATCCATTTCATAAATCCCTTATGTTTTTCCTCTTATGAACTTTGCACATGTTTTCAAAAGATATTTCACCTGATTTTTCAAAGTAGTCCAGTTTTCACAAGGTTTTATAGCTAGTTGTTTTTCAAAACAATCAACTGAATTACTGTAAATCAATTCTAAATGTTCGAAATCAGTTTTTAAGTCGGTTGTTTCTGATTCTAGTTGGCTAACTCTATTTTCTAACTAGTTATTTAATCATTTTAGTCAATTATTCATGATAACAATTTTGTTAGCCTTACTATGCAATTCTTCAAAGTCATGCAATAATTGGTAATAGTCATTTTTATCTTTGGATGACAAGGAACTCACTTGGCTTGAAGAGGATGATTCAAATCCAGCCATGAGGCATAGATTTGCTTCCTCACTTCGTTCTTGAGATGAAGTGCTTGTTGAATCATCATTGTCCTCCTAAGCTATGTAGGCACGTATTTCCTTGTTAGAAGTATTACTTAATCATTTTGTTTAGAAATGTACCTCATTTGATTACCTTTGTTGCCTTTCCTGTTAAGATACTTCCCAAACCTTTTGACTAGTAGATTCAAGTTCTCATTATCACTTGATTCAATTGCCCTTTCCTCGGTTTCATCACTCTTCTTGGAGCTAGCCTTCAAGGATATAGTTTTTACCTTTTCCTCACTTGATTCAAGCTCACTTAGCCTTTGCATTTCAATCTCATCCTCTCTTAGTTTGCCAAACAGTGCAGTTGTGGTGATGATGGATAAATCCTTAGATTATAAGATGGCAGTCACCTTTGGTTGCCAATTTCTATCAAGACACTTTAACACTTTGATGTTTAGCTCCTCTTTGTCAAATTCTTTGCCTAGACCCATGAGATGGTTGACAATGTGAGTGAACCTCTTTTGAACTTTAGCTATAGACTCTCATTTTTGCTTGAAAAGCTCATACTCTTGAATCAAGGCATGCTTCCTTGCTCTCTTCACTTCCTTCGTCCCCTCATGTGTGACTTTTGGGACATTCCACATTTCTTTTGTACTCTTACATTAGGAGACCCTAAAAAATTCATCCATATTCAAAGATGAAGTGATGATATTCTTTGCATTGCAGTCATATTGAGCTTTTCTTTTTTCTTCATTCGTCCATTTAGTCCAAGGCTTCTCCACCTTCTTATTTTCAACAAGACATTTAGGAGTATATGGTCCATTAACCATTGCATCCCAAAATCCCTTTGTCTATAGATTCAATGAAAATTTGCATTCTTATTTTCCAAAACTGATAGTTTATGCCACTAAACATAGGTGGTCTATGGATAGAGGCACCTTTAGCAAAAGGGAGTTTATTTTAAGCCATTTCAAAAGATTTTTTATCAAACTTGAATATCTTTCAAGACCTTGCTCTAATACTAATTGTTAGTTTTGAAATGGTGATTTAAGCCAAGAAGAGAGAGGGGTTGAATTGGCTGTTTAAAACTTTTTCAAAAGCATAAAACCCCTTTCAATTGAATCAAATAGATTGGAGAATTAAAATGTAAAAGTTGCAGATCAGTACACTTTCAATCGGTCAAAAAGTAAACCAGCAGACTAATTTGTTCTTGAGCTATGAAATAGTCGATTAAAATGTCAAATCAGTCTGCTAAAATCTTGGGAATTTATGCATACTGCAGAATTCGCAAATTTAACTCAAACAACAAACTTTTACATACAAGACTTGTTGCAATCAGTACTTCTATCAAGTATACAACCTTATATTACACAAGAATGCATTAAAGCACAACAAATAGTGGATTCCTTGGTTTTCTTGAGTTTTTAGAATGATTCAAAGTGAGTGAGATGAAGGAAAGAGAATTGCACAATTGTTTTTATATTGGTTCACTCAATCACAAAGCTACATCCAGTTTACCAGGACAACCTAAGCCTAGTTTCCACTATATTCAAAAGTTTTACAAATCATACACCAAGATTACACTTTTGAACAAAAAAAACTCAAGATTTTTGACTCACAAAAATCTAGACACAAACCCTACGAGAATCACACTTGATGGTGGCTCTCCCTAGCCAAACCATACATGTGTTCTTCAAGCTAGTCACAAGCCAAAATGTCTCCAAGATCAACCAAGATCTTCAATCTTCACGTTGCAACTGTGTATTGCAGAGAGAGTTTTCAAGAGAAGAATGACAAGATTTCGCGCTCAAAAACTCAGAATTACACCTGTGCTCTCGAAAACACAACATATATAGTCTGGTTTAAATGAAATCATTCGATTGATTTTTCCGTACAATTAGCTAATTTCACTGGACTTAAGTGAAATCAGTCGATTGAAAAATAATTCAATCGATTAAATGCATTCATACCAAAAACTATATAATGTAAGCATTTTAACCTGTTAAAACCCATTCTAACAGATTAAAAGAGACACACTAAGGCTAACAAGACATCTAACATATGTCATATAGTCTACCAACAAGATATAACACCTAATCATTACATTTAACATATTATTTTTAGTTTTAATACACTAAAAACATAACCTTTAAGTGGATCTTCATCAATCTTAATCAAACACATGTGATCTTCATGCACTTGGCTTTATCAAATCTTTGCTTCAAACTTGCTTGCAACAATGAAGACCCTTACCAGCACCTGATGAAATTCATGATGGTTTGCTCAACCATGAAACCAATTTGAGTGTTTGAAGATGTCATTCGAATGAAGGCTTTCCCCTTTTCTCTTCAAGATGCCACCAAGGTGTGGCTATTTAGCCAACCTAGTCCTATCTCCGATTGGAATGATATGATGAAGAGGTTCTTGGAGAAATACTTTTCAGCCTCTAGGACTATGGTGAGGAAGGAGATCAGTGGGATAAGACAGGCTCAAGGGGAGTCATTTTCTGACTATTGGTAGAGGTTTAACAAGTTATGCACTCCATGTCCCAACCATCAGATCAATGAGCAGTTACTATTGCAATACTTTTATGAGGGACTCATGTATTAGGATAGGACCATGCTTGATGTTGCAAGTGGGGGAGTATTCATGGACAAGACCCTAGAGGCTACTAGGGCCCTCATTTCTAACATGGTTGAGAATAACAAGCAATTCAGTGTGAGAATTGGGAGTAGTACCAAGCTGGTTCATGAAATTAAAGTTAGTGCCAACAACAAAGGAGCATTCTTGACTCAAAATAACATGTTGATTGGGAACAAAATTTTGGAGCTTATCACCATGATGCGTCATATGGCCTTAAATCAACAAGTGAATGGGGTCATGAAACATTGTGAGTTGTATGCAGCTAAGGTCATTTCATTGATCAATGCCCTTAGATTCTTGTGTGTCTGTGTGTATGCTGCGGAGGAGTTGCTTTTGGGTTGCTTATTGGATTTCCATGTTTGACTCCAATTTTGGGTTCTCCTTTCCATTTTAATTTGGTCTAAGTTCCTAGGTTGCATTGCATGTTGGTGTTTTGCAGTTGTGCATGTTGTGTGATGCTAATTCTAGCAAGTTTGCCATGCTTTGTGCTTGAACCTTGTTTAAGTGGATGAAATTCAGTGAGTTTTGTGCATGAAGTTCCATTTCGATTGAGTGGTTTGAGCAAAATATGAGAGGTGGCAAGACAGTTTTGACATGAGAACCCAAGTGAGGTTTTGAACCTTAATCCTTGAAATATGAGTGTTTCCTTACTTGAGAGTTACTCAGGATTTGCTTTGATTCTATTTGGTAAACTTGACCATTGTGCATGTTCCAAGTATGATCTAGGCCAAGTTTGCTCTAGCCATTTAGCCAAAATTTTACTCACCCTTTCATTTGACCATTGCACCTTTGTTTTGGGCCAAATTGACCTTTCTTGATTAAATTACCCATGTTACAAGCCATGAGACTAAAAAACCATGAGTAACCTTAGGCTTGTGAACATGTGAGCGGCAATGTGCATTATGAAATCTAAGTATGGGGTGATAAAATTGTTTTAAGAAAGAGAATAATGAAAACAATGTGGTTAAGTGAAAATGAAGGTTGAAACATGTTGTTTTGGTTGAGAAAAGTTGAATGATGAAAAAGCAAGGGCCTATGCTAAACCAATAAGAAAAAGGTGGAGGAAAAATGGTGAATTGAGGTTGAAACCATGAGGAAAAGAATAAGGGCAGATTGGTTATATGAGTTGTGTTACAAGTTGATACATCATATTGCCTTGCTTATGACCACAAGCCCTAGCCTTGAACTAATTTTTGGATCCTACCCTAAGCCTAACCACATTACAAGCCAAAGAAAGACCTAGTGATGGGGAGAGTGCAGTGGAATTGATCTTGCCTATTTAGAATCATTGCAAATCCATGGAGTGTAATTTTCTTGCAAGCTTGAGAGTTTCATTGTCAACCATCCAAACAGATGAGTGAAACACCTTATTTGTGAGGTTGAATCTAAATTGCCACCATTCTCAATGGGTTATTTGATTGATTGGAATTGTGAGCCATTGTTACACACATTTGTGTGGTTCAAGGGTTGCATTTGTTGGTGGTGTTTTATTTTGTTATGGCCAGGAGTCCAAAAGGGTTAAGTGTGGGGGTGTGATGTGTCTTGAATTTTGTTTGTTTTCATTAATCAAAGTGTTCATTTTTCCATTCTAGAGTAGCTAATTTGAGCATATTAGATTAGATTCCTCACTTTTGGCCATTTTCGCATTTTCATAGAATTAGTATTTTTAGAGTGTTTTTAAATATCATTTGAGTGTGGTTGCATCATAATTTGAGTCCTAGGGTCTTAGGTTAGTCAAACCTAGTGTTAAAAGTCAAATTTTGCTAATTTAGCCTTTAAACCATGACATAGTTGACTTTAGAGTTGAATTTTTGAAATTTTTCCAAATTCATTTATTTAACCTTGTGGACTCATTATAAAGGCCTAATTACACTTGTTGGAAGTGTTCGAACACAAAAATTTGAGGTTTAGGGTCAATTGAGCAAAACTCTTAATTTTCATGTTTTAGGTCATTTTAGCTTAGTTGTTCAAATAGTGTTTAGGTAGAGCTAATCCTTACACTTGAGCTTTTGATCAATTTTCAACTCCTTTATCCTTTGGCAAGGTTTAATTGAAGATTTGAAGGCCTAGAAGTTCATATAACAGCAAGGTCAAGTTGGTAGCAAAGCATGAAGTGTGCAAAAGTGGCAAGTTTTACCTTAGAGTTGACTTTTGCCATTGGGACCCCAAATAAAGAGCCAACCATTTGGAGGCACTTTGGGACACTAAATGTGACAGGTTTGGGCCTTGGGATTGCCAAAAATATGAGAGGGGCTTGCGCTTTGAAAAAGCAAGAAGTGTACAAAAGTGCATGTTTGACCTTAGAGTTGACTTTTGCCATTTAGACCCCAAATCAAGAGACAATCAATTGAAGCACTTTAGGACACTAATTGTGACTGGTTTGGGCCTTGGGATTGAAAAAATTAGAGAGGGGACTGCACTTTGAAGTTTGGGCTCATTTGGTGAGTGGTGGCTTAGTGTATGGTAAGTTTTAGGGTAGTTTTGGTGAGGTGGCATAAGGGGACGACCTAAGAACATTCCAGGACAGTTTTTTGCATATTCTTGGGACCATGGAGACTGGTTTTTGACATCAACACAACACCTAATGCAACAGACCTAAAATCCCCCCTAAAATCACTCATTTTCACCTCATTTTTGCCTTTGGAAGCTTGGATGGCTCAAGCCTTGGTGAGAGGAAGGTTGGGCCAACTCCTTGTACTCATTTTTTGTATTTTAATCTAGATTTGAGCTTGAATGAATGAAAATTTTAGTACTGTTCATTTAGTCTATGATTTAATAATGTTATCATCATTTTCCATTAAACCATCACCTTGGCTACCACTTTTTGAGCTTGAAATCCACCCTACCTTACCAAATCTAGGTTCTGGAACTAGGCCTACGAATTGGTGTGTCCAAAAGGCCTCTATACATCATTGTTTAGGAGTAAACAAGATGAATAGGTTGGATTCAAGACCAATGGTAGTAGCCAAGCTCATTTCACTCATATTTCTCCACTTCTTTGCACTTTTACTATAATTTCGAATTTCTTTTCATTCCACCACCTCACACACATCACTTTTAAGTTTCTTTAACTATTTTCAAGCTTAATTTTAAGTTTCCAGCATCAAATCACCAAAACCCACATTCTACACAATTTTCACGTTCACACACCTTAGTTGTTATTCCATTGAAATTCTCACTCATTTCTCAATCATTTTAAGTTCTGTAAATTCGTGTACACTTTTGGGATGATTCCCAAGCTATTTGAATAATCACACACCCAATTCCATCACCATTTCATCAATTCATGTTTCTCTACAATTTTCCCGTTTACGTTCAACGCGGATGCATGGTTCCATTTGAATTTTGTGTGACTTGAGCTTTTTTATTTGTTCTTGAGCTTCATTCATCATCCTTGGATGTTACCCACGTGATTTGAATCATCAATTTCGCATTTCCCTCCATGATCTTCGATTTCAAATTTCTCCATCTCAATCATTTGCATTTCTACATAATCTTATAATTACGCCATTTCAATGATTTTTGGTGCAAATTGGTTTGGGAGTTTCATTCATAGCATCATGACGAAGCTGTTTGCACTTTTAATTGCATTTTCATGGCACGAGTTGGTCAAATCAATTGACATCGCGTTTCTGCTCAAATTTGGGAATTAGGGTTCATGAAATTGGGAACTTTGTGTGTAGTGCACCAAATTGAGTGATTCTAGTTTCTAAATGCAATTGAAATCAATTATAATCATTCTGCATCATTACATTTTCAATTACATCATCAAAAGATCC